>OJEM01000333.1_pt1 | contig 11751 bp, 6 predicted proteins | sample 1593651 | NCBI WGS metagenome assembly OJEM01 (sample SAMN05416819, study PRJEB24817) | seawater metagenome | isolation source: Sea water | place: Canada:Atlantic | collected 2013-07
CGAGATCCTCTCTGGTCTCGTGGGCTCGGAGATGTGTATAAGAGACAGGGTAGAGTACATCAATGCAGAGGGTTATCGGCGCTGGTTGAAAATGACGGGCACACCTCAGTCAGAGGTTACTAGCTCGCACCAAGATAAGGTGTATAGGATTTATGGCTCTGTGCAGGATATAACGGAACATAAACGTTTATCCGATACACAACATAACTACACGGAATACCTTTCTACAATTTTAGACAGTATTTCTGATGCGCTTGTGACCATTGATGAAGAGGGCACTGTGATCACAGCCAACAATACGGTTGAGCACGTGTTAGGTTACGATGCTGATGAACTTATAGGGCAAGATATCTTTATTTTGGTGCCCAAAGTTGAATCACAAAATATCAAAGAATATCTGAAAACGTTTATGAAAGGAGGCAGGAAAACCGCTAAAGCTTCCCCAGAAAATCATTTGGTTAGCCATAAAAATGGCGGCCTGATACCCGTTGATATTTCATTATCTTCTTTTCATTTTGATATGCAAAAGCGGATAGTATTGGTATTTCGGGATATGAGTGTTCGAAAACAATTAGCAGACCAAGTTTATCAAGCCGCTTACTATGACAACATCACCCAATTGCCAAACGCTAAATTGTTCGAAAAAGGCTTGAAGTGTGTTATTCGAAAAGCGGGGGTAACCTACGCAGATATTTACTGCGCGCAAATAGTTATCGACAATATAAGTCAGTATAAGCAGGCGTTTGGCCAGCCTACCGCCGATTATGTTATGCGTATTCTTGCTTCTAGGCTAGCCCGAACGTTTTCTAAACCTTTTTCTATTTACAGAGGCGCAGAAAACAACTTTTATTTGTTATACGAAGACATCATTACCGAGGAAGACAAAGAAGCTCTCTACGCTATTGATGCAGTTAAGCAGCAGCTTATCGATGAAGTGTGTAGTGACATCACCTTGCACAATAGTCCTCATAAAATTTATGCCGTAGTGACCATTTGCCAGCTTAAGGGCATGGAGGCAAGCGTGATGAAGGTCAGGCACATGCTTTCCCAAGGGTATAACCAACTGAGCGCAGACCAAGTAAATACACCAGTGATTTTTCATCGTGCTTCTAGTGTGGGTTATGACCGATACAATTTTATTCGCCAATCCCTTGGTGCCGCAGTCAGTAATCACGAACTCTTCATTGAGTTGCAACCCCAATATGAGGGAGATGGCAGTATGGTGTGCGCCGAGGCATTAGTTCGTTGGCAGCACCCCCAATTAGGCCTAATCCCCCCCGCTGAGTTTATTCCTATTGCCGAAGAGACTGATGCAATAGTAGAAATTGGCCAATGGGTGATGAATGAATGTGGAAAGCTATTATACGAGTGTGATAAAAGTGGTTTGAAAACACGGCTCTCAATTAATATTAGTGCCAAACATATGGCTAGAGCCGACTTTAGCGAAAAAATGCTAGCAGTGATTGCTCATTGGAATATTCCAAAGGGGAGCCTTACCATTGAACTTAGAGAAGCCGTACTCATTGGAAGTTTTGCCTTGGTGCGTAATTCAATGAAAGAGCTAGCAGATAAAGGGGTATCATTCTCCATAGACCATTTTGGCAGTGGTAATTTGAATTTAAGTTACCTTCGCGATCTGTGTATAAAAGAAGTAAAGCTTGATAGGCACTTTATCGATGAAGAAGATAAAATGGGGACCCAGAGCCCGCTGCTGAATAGTATTTTCGATATCGCAAAAATCTTTGAATTAAGAACCGTGGCAGAAGGAATAGAAAATACCACACAATTTAACGACGCTATAAAGCGTGGTTGCCATGTGTTTCAAGGGTATTTTTTAGACAAGCCACTTAATGTGAGAGATTGGCGCGCAAAATTACCCGGGAAATAGCGTGATTATCAATTGAAGCCAACTATATGAAACCCCCGTCTCTATATGTACCAACACCAAATTGACTATGCTGATAGCATAATTGTTAAAGAAATAAGTGATGTAATTACAAAGGTTTAATCAACATAAGCCTGAAGTCTTATACGATAAAATCATGTTTATGCAGTAGGGTAAAGTAATACTCTATTGCGGAAACGGTCATGAATTATCATCAAGAATATCAGGCGTCAATTGATAACCCAGAAGCATTTTGGCAAGATAAAGCACTGCATCTCGACTGGTTTACACCCCCTAAAAAAGCACTAAGCGAAAACACAAACGGCTATCCTCAGTGGTTTAAAGGAGGAAAGCTCAATACCAGTTATTTGGCATTAGATCACCATGTTAATGCAGGGCGGGGCGAAAACGCGGCGCTAATTTACGATTCTCCGGTTACGAATACGCAAGAAACCTGGACCTATAATACCCTGCTTAATGAAGTGGCTACGCTAGCGGGCGCGCTCACAAGCCTTGGTGTCACAAAGGGCGATACGGTTATTATCTACATGCCCATGATCCCTCAAGCTGCGGTAGCAATGTTAGCGGTGGCAAGAATAGGGGCAATTCACTCTGTGGTATTCGGTGGTTTCGCAGCCAGTGAATTAGCGGTTAGGATAGATGATGCTGAACCTGCACTTATTATTACGGCATCGTGCGGTATAGAAGGTAAAAAACTATTGCCTTACAAACCCATGGTTGATGATGCTATCGCCCTTGCTCACCATAAACCTGCAGGTTGTGTTGTTTATCAACGCAAGCAGCTTAATGCGAACCTGGTAGATGACTTTGACCATGATTGGCAAGCATTATGTCAAGCTAGTGAACCAGTAGAATGCACACCCGTAGATGCTACCGATCCCCTTTACATTTTGTATACCTCCGGCACAACGGGCAAGCCCAAAGGGGTTGTTCGTGACAATGGTGGTCATGCGGTAGCACTTAATTATTCTATGCAAGCCATTTACGACATAGATCAAGGCGATGTTTTTTGGGCTGCATCAGATGTGGGCTGGGTAGTAGGGCACTCGTACATTGTTTATGGGCCACTAATAAAGGGCGCTACCACTGTTATGTTCGAAGGCAAGCCTGTAGGTACACCAGATGCTGGCGCATTCTGGCGTATGGTAGAGCAGCATAAAATAAATGTATTGTTCGCAGCGCCAACAGCATTTAGAGCAATTAGGAAAGAAGATCCTGAAGCTAATTGCATCGCGCGATATGACCTAAGTAGTTTACGAACCATATTTATGGCCGGTGAACGATTAGACCCGCCCACATATCATTGGACGGTAGAAAAAACCGGTAAGCCGGTGGTTGATCATTGGTGGCAAACTGAAACCGGTTGGCCCATTTGTTCAAACCCTATTGGCATTGAGCCGCTTAGCACTAAACCAGGTTCATCAAGCGTTCCTACCCCAGGTTTTAATGTGAGAGTATTGGGCGCTAATGGTGAGCCGGTTGCTACTGGTGAAAAGGGAGCCATTGCCATTTCTTTACCGTTACCTCCTGGGTGTTTAACCACTATTTGGCGAGACCATAAGCGTTTCACTCAAGGATATTTACAAGAATTCGACGGTTATTACAGCACCGGTGACAACGGATACATAGATGAAGAAGGTTTTGTGTTCATTATGGGTAGAACCGACGATGTCATCAATGTGGCGGGGCATCGGTTATCAACGGGAGAAATGGAAGAAGTGTTGGCTTCACACCATGCCGTGGCCGAGTGCAGTGTTATTGGAGTGGCTGACGCGCTAAAAGGGCAGATTCCAGTAGGCTTAGTGTTACTTAAAGATGGCGTTAAAGTAGAAGAGGCTGCTTTTGAGCGAGAGCTCATTGCTAAAGTACGAAACACCATAGGGCCGGTGGCTAGTTTTAAGCGTGCCGTGATTGTGAACCGCTTGCCAAAAACACGATCAGGGAAAATATTGCGTAAGCTGCTAAGACAAATCGCCGCAGATGAGCCCATTAATATACCCTCTACCATTGACGATCCAGGCAGTGTGACAGAGATTGCCGATTTAATGAAAAGCAAAGGCTTAGTTGAACGCTAAGCCTTATCGTTTCTTTTGCACAAGGAATTAAAAGTACTCTTCTACTTCAGGTGCGGGCGGGGCAATTTCTATCGCGTAGTAAAGCGCAGCCGCTGTTACTAGCGCAACTGCAAGTGCAAGCCAAAGACGAGACGAGGGAATAGGCTTGTCTTCAGTGTCCTTTTGACCATGAAACATAGGGGGTACAAGTTTTTGCTTTTTATACACGGCATAAAACCCAATAGCAGCAACATGTAAGCCTATTACCCATAGTAAAATATCGAAGGCGAGATGGTGCAAGGTATTCATAAGGTCTAACGTGCTGCCGCTGACAAGATGGCGATAGGGGCCATCAAGAAAAATATCGTCAGTCATGAACAGCCCGCTTACCGCTTGAACTAACAAAAGTAGAAGCATTACCACCACAAACCAGCCACCAAGAGGATTGTGGCCTGCCACGGCGGCACTGTTTTTATCAAACAATGTACGTAAATAACCTATTACCGCACTTGGTCCTTTCACAAATTGACTAAAGCGGGCGTAAGTTGGACCTATGACTCCCCAAATTAACCTAAAGACCAAAAGCCCTAAAGTAAAATAGCCAATATAGAAATGCCATTGGGTCGCATCGTCCATCCACTCAGCGGTAACATATTGTGCTGCAATACTGGCAACCAAAAGCCAGTGAAAAAGCCGGGTGGGAAGATCCCATATAAGCTGTTTACGCATATTATTCTACCTATGTGTTTTGAAGTAATTCAATAACCATTAATGTAAACCTTGTTTAGGTCTTGGGGTAAACCCACTTACTTTCATGCTAGCTATTTTTACCGTTAAAAACGATAGGTTGCCCGCCTTTTTTGTATTAATGCTGCAATTTTTCAATTATCAGTAATATTTAAGCTTATCTCGTTGCAATAGTAACTGCATTTGGCAAAATGCGTTTACTGTTAAAGGAAAAGAATAACGTAAATGAAAGTAGGTTTATTTGGCGCCAATGGGCGCATGGGTCGGGTGCTTATTGAAGCACTTGATCAAAACGAAAATGCAGAACTGAGTGTTGCTACGGTACGTGATGATTCTCCTTGGATTGGCATGAACGTGGGCGAGTTGGCTGGCATTGGTAAAAAGCCAATTGATTGTTTAGGCATGTCTTCGCTAACTCAACAACATGCTGATGTGATGATTGATTTTACCTTACCTGTGGTTTTTGAAAATAACATTGCATGGTGTGTGGCCAATAAAATGCCAGTGGTCATCGGTACTACTGGGTTAAGTGAAAGCCAATTGGCTGTGTTAGATGAAGCGGCTAAAACCATTCCCATCGTTTTTGCAGCAAACTATAGTGTGGGCGTTAACCTGATGTTGTCATTGGTTCGACAAGCTGCGAAGGCGTTAGGTAATACGGCTGATATAGAAATTACTGAAGCCCACCACAGGTTCAAACAAGATGCCCCTTCTGGCACCGCCATGGCCATTGGGGAAGCCATTGCCGATGAGCTAGGTCGCGACCTTAAAACTTGTGCGGTTTATGGTCGTGAAGGCAAAGAGCCTGAGCGAGACCAGGGCACTATTGGGTTTGCTACCGTTCGCGCAGGCGATATTGTCGGTGAACACACTGCATTGTTTGCCGATATTGGTGAGCGTTTGGAAATAACCCATAAAGCATCAAGTCGCTTAACGTTTGCTAAAGGCGCGGTGCATGCGGCCCAATGGCTTCACGGCAAGCCAGCAGGATTATATTCAATGGTCGATGTGCTAGACCTGAAATAATAACTAAAGACCGTGAAGATAGTTTTCATTTTAACAGCGGCTTTAGTCGCATTACTTTGCACTAATAAGTAGTGGTTTTGGCGGTTATACAAGACAAATGAGTTTAAGTGGTTATTTTAATGATTTTTAATATTTAAATTAGACATTTTTAGTCAGTCATGTATACTCGCCGGAATTTGCCCGAATTTCGTATTCTAAAGCTATAAAACTGGCTGTAGAACACGGTTTTATTAGCTGCAAAGATCGTAAAATGAGCGCTGTTAAATCAGTACTCTCATTTTTTGTGGGGTTTGGACAGAAATTCTGTTCAAACACATAGTTATCCTTAATCTGGAGGTTGACTTGGCTAATTCTGCCCTTTTGGTGTTAGAGGATGGTTCTGTCTTTAAAGGAACGGCGATAGGTGCGCAAGGCACTGCCGTTGGTGAAGTTGTTTTTAATACTTCAATGACAGGCTATCAAGAAATCATCACTGACCCATCCTACGCTGAACAAATCATTACCCTTACTTATCCACATATTGGCAATACCGGTATTAACGAAGAAGACGTTGAAGCAGATAAAATCTGGTCTAAAGGTCTTATTATTCGTGACTTACCTCTTGTTGCTAGTAATTTCCGTCAACAACAAACGTTATCAGAGTACCTCAAAGCCAAAGGCGTTGTAGGTATAGCCGATATCGATACTCGTCGTTTAACACGTATTCTACGTGATAAAGGCGCGCAAAACGGCTGCATCGTTTGTACTGATGAGTTAGATGAAGCGAGCGCGTTAGCACAAGCAAAAGATTATCCTGGCTTGAAAGGCATGGATTTGGCAAAAGTAGTAAGCATTACTGAGCCAAAGACGTGGACTGAAGGCAGCTGGAAATTGGGCGAAGGGTATATCACTCCAGCCGATAGTAAATATCATGTAGTCGCTTACGATTACGGGGTTAAGAGCAACATTTTACGTTTGCTTGCAGACCGTGGTTGTCGCGTTACCTTGGTACCCGCGCAAACACCTGCTGAAGAAGTGTTAGCTATGCAACCTGATGGTGTGTTCTTGTCTAACGGCCCTGGTGACCCTGAGCCGTGTGATTATGCCATTACAGCGATTAAAACTATCGTTGAAACAGGTTTGCCAGTGTTTGGTATCTGTTTAGGTCATCAACTACTTGCGCTTGCCAGTGGTGCTACTACGGTGAAAATGAAGTTTGGTCACCATGGTGCTAACCATCCAGTGAAAGACTTAAAACGCAATGTGGTGATGATCACCAGTCAGAACCATGGCTTCGCTGTAGATGAATCAAGCCTACCTTCTAATTTAGAAGTAACGCATGTTTCGTTGTTCGATAAGTCGTTACAAGGTATTCATCGTACCGATAAGCCAGCGTTTAGTTTCCAAGGGCACCCAGAAGCAAGCCCTGGACCGCACGAAGCTGCGCCGCTATTCGACCACTTCATTGAATTAATCGAACAACACAAGCAGTAGGAACGAGCCCGCTATGCCAAAACGTACCGACATAAAAAGTATTCTCATCATAGGTGCTGGCCCTATTGTTATTGGCCAGGCCTGCGAGTTTGACTATTCAGGCGCTCAAGCATGTAAAGCGCTACGCGAAGAAGGTTATCGCGTTATTCTGGTTAACTCGAACCCCGCTACTATCATGACCGATCCTGAAATGGCCGATGCAACATACATCGAGCCAATTCACTGGGAAGTGGTACGCAAAATTATCGAAAAAGAGCGTCCAGATGCCATCTTGCCCACAATGGGCGGACAAACTGCGCTTAACTGCGCGCTAGACTTAGATCATCATGGTGTATTGAAAGAGTTCAATGTTGAACTTATCGGTGCAACGGCTGATGCTATCGATAAAGCTGAAAACCGTGAGCGCTTCGACAAGGCAATGAAAAACATTGGTCTTGAATGCCCACGCGCCGAAATTGCACAAAGCATGGATCAAGCCCACGACGTACTAACGCGTATTGGCTTTCCATGTATTATTCGTCCGTCATTCACCATGGGTGGAAGCGGCGGCGGTATTGCATACAATATTGACGAATTTAACGAAATTTGTGGCCGGGGTCTCGACCTTTCGCCTACCAAAGAACTCCTTATTGATGAGTCGTTAATTGGTTGGAAAGAATACGAAATGGAAGTAGTTCGCGACCGTGCAGATAACTGTATCATCGTGTGTACTATTGAAAACTTCGATGCCATGGGTGTACATACTGGTGACTCAATCACAGTCGCGCCAGCGCAAACCCTTACTGACAAAGAATTCCAGCTAATGCGTAATGCCGCCATGGCAGTATTACGTGAAATCGGTGTTGAAACCGGTGGCTCTAACGTACAGTTCGGTGTAGATCCAAACACAGGCCGTATGGTGATCATCGAGATGAACCCGCGGGTATCGCGTTCATCTGCATTAGCATCAAAAGCGACAGGTTTCCCAATTGCTAAAGTGGCTGCCAAGTTAGCCATTGGTTACACCCTTGATGAGCTTGCTAACGATATTACCGGTGGTTTAACACCAGCATCTTTTGAGCCTTCAATCGATTACGTAGTCACAAAAATTCCTCGCTTTAACTTTGAAAAATTTGCTGGCGCGAACGATCGCTTAACCACGCAAATGAAATCAGTGGGCGAAGTGATGGCGATTGGTCGTAACCAACAAGAGTCACTACAAAAAGCACTTCGCGGCCTTGAAGTTGGCGCGAACGGCTTGAACTCAATGGTCGATTTAGAAGACCCAGAAGCACGCAACAAAGTGATTTACGAACTACGTGAGCCTGGTGCTGAGCGTATTTGGTACATTGGCGATGCGTTCCGCATGGGCATGACCGTTGATGAAGTATTTACGCTCACTAACGTTGACCGTTGGTACCTCGTTCAGCTTGAAGAACTTATTCAGCTTGAAGCTCAAGTAGCTGAATGTGGATTACACGGCATTGATGAAGACCTTATGCGTAAACTTAAGCGCAAAGGTTTCTCTGACTCTCGCTTAGCCGAGCTTACGAAAGTAGGTGAAGGTGACATTCGTGAAACTCGTCGCGGCTTTGGTGTAACGCCAGTTTATAAGCGTGTTGATACCTGTGCGGCAGAATTTTCTACCAGCACGGCTTACATGTATTCAACCTACGATGAAGAGTGTGAAGCTGACCCCACTGACAACGATAAGATTATGGTGTTAGGTGGTGGTCCAAACCGTATTGGTCAAGGTATCGAGTTTGATTATTGTTGTGTTCACGCGGCGCTTTCAATGCGTGAAGACGGTTACGAAACCATTATGGTTAACTGTAACCCTGAAACGGTTTCTACCGACTATGACACATCTGATCGCTTGTACTTCGAACCGGTAACGCTAGAAGACGTACTTGAGATTGTGGCTAAAGAAAAGCCAAAAGGCGTAATAGTGCAATACGGTGGCCAAACGCCGCTTAAGTTAGCACGTGCCCTTGAAGCTGCTGGCGTACCTATTATTGGCACGTCGCCTGAAGCTATCGATAGAGCAGAAGATCGTGAACGCTTCCAGCAAATGGTGAATAAGCTAGGCCTTAAACAGCCAGCAAATGCTACGGTAACTAACATCGAGCAAGCCCTTGCAATGGCTGACGGTATTGGCTTTCCGCTTGTAGTACGTCCTTCGTACGTACTAGGTGGCCGCGCAATGGAAATTGTTTACGACCTTAAAGACTTAAAACGCTACCTAACGGAAGCGGTGAAGGTTTCTAATGATTCTCCTGTACTGCTAGACCGTTTCTTAGATGACGCTATTGAAGTCGATATCGATGCAATCTGCGACGGTAAAGAAGTCGTTATTGGCGGAATCATGGAGCATATTGAGCAAGCGGGTGTTCACTCTGGTGACTCAGCCTGTTCATTGCCACCTCACTCCTTAAGTAAAGAGATTCAAGATGTTATGCGCGAACAAGTGAAAGCCATGGCGCTTGAACTTGGTGTTGTTGGCCTAATGAATACACAATTCGCAGTAAAAGATGGCGAAGTGTATTTAATTGAGGTTAACCCGCGTGCAGCACGTACAGTACCATTTGTATCGAAAGCTACAGGTGTTCCACTTGCTAAAGTTGCCGCACGCGCAATGGCGGGTGTTAGCTTGGCAGAGCAGGGTGTTACGACAGAAATTATTCCTCCGTTTTACTCTGTGAAAGAAGTGGTATTACCGTTTGCTAAATTCCAAGGTGTTGATCCACTATTAGGCCCAGAAATGCGCTCTACCGGCGAAGTGATGGGTGTGGGTGATACTTTCGAAGAAGCATATGCTAAAGCTAACTTAGGTGCAGGGGCGCCATTACCTAAATCAGGTAAAGCGTTAATTTCTGTGCGTAATAACGATAAGAACAAAATTATCGAATTAGCCAAAGCATTGAACGGCGCTGGATTTAGCATTGAAGCGACGCGAGGCACAGCAACCACACTTTATGATGCAGGTATTGCCTGTTCTGTAGTGAATAAGCTGTCTGAAGGTCGCCCTAACATTGTGGACTCCATCAAAAATGGAGAGTACGCCTATATCATCAATACTACGGAAGGTCGCCAAGCGATTACCGACTCGGTTTATATTCGCCGAGAAGCGTTGCTGAATAAGGTGACTTACACCACCACAATGAATGCTGCTTTTGCTACTATTCGTGCGAAGTCCGCAGACGATCGTGACAAGGTGGCTTCAGTCCAAGAGCTTCACGCAAGACTCTAACACTGATGACATTACATGGGATACGCGGTATCCTGTGTATATGACACTTATGTGAACCAATCAAAAGTGCGCCGGAAGGCGCACTTTTTTCTGTTTAAAATCAACTAGCTAGTCGAGACTGTATTCATGAGTCAGTATCCAATGACCGCGCACGGCGCACAGCTTCTGCGCGACGAACTAAACGAACTTAAAACAAAAACTCGCCCGCGTATTATTCAGTCTATTGCTGAAGCTCGCGAGCACGGCGACTTAAAAGAAAATGCTGAATATCACGCCGCCCGTGAACAGCAAAGTTTCTGCGAAGGCCGTATTCAAGATATTGAAGGTAAATTGTCAAACGCACAAATTATCGATGTCACCAAAATGGAAAACAAAGGTAAGGTTATTTTCGGCACTACCGTTACCATTTTGAATGTTGATACGGATGAAGAAACCACATATCGCATCGTGGGCGACGACGAAGCAGATATTAAGCAAAACCGTATTTCGGTAAATTCACCTATTGCTCGCGGCCTTATCGGCAAAGAGCTTGATGATATGGTGACTATTCAAACGCCAGCAGGTAGTGTTGAAGTAGAAATTATTGAAGTTCAATATATCTGATACACCGTAAACCAGTGGCTCTGGCCACTGGTTTCAATCAGCGCAAAGCCCCTCTATTTCACCCATTACCATCCCACCATTCTTTAATTCTCAACCTTTCTTTTTTAGGATTGAGCTAGCATACCCTGCAATTCCCAGCACTTTACACTAATTGATAGATACCAAAATCACAGATAATAGCCTACGTTTTAATAGCGCATACATTTTTTGGCAAAAGCTTACTTAAACTTTTTTGTTGCTGACACAACGCTTATTTAATCGTAAACCACCTTATCTATCTAATAGAGGCTGTCATTCGTTATGATGTTGAAAAAACTCTCGGTATTGCAGCTTACTATTTTAGGTACGGCATGCTTGTTTATATCAATCATGTTTCTGGCTTATAAAGATATAAGTACCTCTAGAGAGGTATTATCTTCCGCCGAAAGGGACATTAAGTTGGTGACATTGATAGCAGCCGTAGAGCGCGTGGCTCATCATCATGCGGTCGAAAGGGGGCTAACGGCAGGTTTTTTAGGTAATCCAAGTGATACCTCCAGAAGCAAAGTACTAAACCAAAGAAAGAAAGCCGATGCGGCCATGGACAAGATAACTAGCATAGTGGCTGAAGACTGGAAAGAGGCATCGTCAGTTGAAAAAATTCTGTCTCCTGTTTTTTCTTTAGTGAAAAACAAAAGTGAAATAAGACTGTCTCTTATACACATCTCCGAGCC
>OJEM01000338.1_pt1 | contig 11657 bp, 12 predicted proteins | sample 1593651 | NCBI WGS metagenome assembly OJEM01 (sample SAMN05416819, study PRJEB24817) | seawater metagenome | isolation source: Sea water | place: Canada:Atlantic | collected 2013-07
ACGAGATCCTCTCTGGTCTCGTGGGCTCGGAGATGTGTATAAGAGACAGCAGGAAACCCTGTCCCGCTCAATCGGCGAACAGGAAAAACGCACCGACGCAGAGCTGGTCACGGTACTGGCTCGCCAGGCCGACGATTACCGCTATGTGACCCTGCTGTGGGCCGCGCTGCTGTCCCTGCTGGTGCCGGTGGCCCTGCTTTTCCTGCCGGTCTGGCTGACCCCCTTTGAAGCCTTGCTGCTGCAATGGGGCGTACTGCTGGTGCTGGCGGTGCTGTTCCGCCTCAAGCCGGTGCAGTTCCGGGTCGTGCCTCGTCGCCTGCAACGCATGCGCGCCGCCGGCCTGGCCCGGCAGGCGTTCCTCGAGCAGGGCCTGCACCGCACCCGCGGCGGCACTGGCCTGCTGATCTTCGTCAGCGAAGCGGAACACTACGTGGAAATCCTGGCGGATCAGGGCATTGCTCGCCATGTGGATGACAGCGAGTGGCAGACCATCGTGGATGCCTTCATCGCCCGGGTGAAAGCCGGCCGGGTAGCGGAAGGCTTCCAGGAATGCGTGGCCGCCTGCGGCGACAAACTGGCCACCCACGTGCCCGCCACGGAACAAAAAAATGAGCTGCCGAACCACTTGATCATGCTCTGACCGACGAATGGTTAACTCATTCATTTTCTTGAGAAAAAGCCTGCCCTGTGCAGGCTTTTTTACTGTGAAATCAGGCGGTTGACTCACTTCGCATTTTCTTGAATATGAGCAAACAGGGTTATTGCACCGGGTAAAAGGTTCCGGTAACAAGAGAGAGCAAAGGTAAAACGCACGAATAAAAATACCGGCTCACCCCGAACAAGGACTGAGCGGTCGTCACCTCAAAGCAGGGTCGCCATGGGCCTTGATGTAGCTGCTTTGACACAGCGAGGAGAGAGACGATGAGACTGTTTCGCGAAAAGAGCGCTGCTGCCATCCCCCCGGTGTTGATCACCGAGTCCAACGATGTGGAGCGCCTCAAAGCCATCGCCCGTAACACCGCCGCCTTCGATCTGGGCGTCCAGGACGTGGAGTGGGAAAACGATCTCCCCGATGACCACGGCTGCATGCGCCTGAAACTCAGCGGCGACTATTACTTCGTGATCCGTCCCTGAGCGACGTTGTTGATCGTGCGCCAGCCCCTGATGTCGGCTACCGGAGCGCAGTAACCCTTCACAGGCGAATCCCCTGACGCCCGCACCGGCGTTTGCCCTCTGGCATCCTTCCTGCCTCGTGATAAAGTCGTACCTGAATCAATAATGATCGCAGGGAGCGACACATGAAAACCCCTTTGCTTGCTACCACCGCCATCCTCGGCGCCATCACTCTTTCCACCCCGGTCTTTGCCTCTCACAGTGTCTATGGCGTCCTCAAAGGCGGCTGGACCGATCTGGATGACCGGGATATCCCCTCCGAAGTAGACACCACCGATTACACCTTCTCGCTGCTCGGCGGCGTCAGTTTCCCCCTGGCTCGCGATACCTTCTCCGTTGGCGTGGAAGGCGGTGCTGTGTGGCTGGGTGACTACGGCGACGACAACGAAGTCGATATCTCCGGCATCGAAGCCGCCGCCATCGGCAAGGCCCGCATCGCCACCGGCACCGACCTGTTCCTGCGCGCCGGCGCCCTGCGCTGGGACGCGGAATTCGACCACGGCAGCGACGAAGACGGCACCGACGGTTTCTGGGGCGCCGGCTTTACCTATGGCCTCGACAACCTGAAATTCCGCGGCAGCGTGGACCGCTATTCACTGGATGAGGTGGATGTGGAGGCGTATACGTTGGGGCTGGAGTATCGGTTTAACTGATTGGTTGCTTTAATGCGGTTCATTGAGGTTGTTCCTTTGGGGCACGGTACGTGTTCCGCTTAGCGTTAGGTTTCTATGAACTTTAATCCGAGCGAGTCTAGTATTTCAGATCAGTGCTTGACGATTTTTGCACTCGCAGACATGTATGTCAGGCAAAGGAAAGCCGATGATGGTTTTCGTCAGTTTCAGTATGTGGCCAAAGAAATTGATATTCGAGCCAGTGTTTTACTGGCGGAACATGTCTTGGAAATGGCGATAAAATTGCGCTTTCTCGATGATCGCAGGAAGCTCATTGAAGAGAACGACCGTAACCAAATTCATGTTGATACTTATCGAGAAGGTGCAAAGGGAGTCTTGCGTGGTGTTAGGTGGGCGCTGAATAAGCTGATGCATCAAACCGATATCGATTTTTCGGTGCGGGAGCAGGGCACAGTTGTTTTGTCGAGTCCAGAAACAAAACGAGACAATGCAATCTATATACCTTCGGGCCTTCATAAAGACAGAGTTGTTATGGTCTTGGTTAAAGGTAAGCAAAATGGGCGGAGTTGGGATTATCAGTTCAGCCTAGCTGAACTTCTGAACGAGGTGCTTAGGGTGTTGTTCTTAAGTAAGAACAATTTATAAAAAAAATAAAGGTCTCCCACGACTAGTGCACGGGGGCAGGTCTTGAACCGTGCGTTTTTTTAGGCGGGCATTTTGAGGCGTCGGTCAGCGGGTTCTGGTGGGTTTTGTATACTTCTTAAAGTTACTTATATATGAGTAAAAAGGGCCAATTTCGTGGAGGTTTACTCATATTTAAGTAAATCCATTCAAGAGGACATGAACATTGAGGTTAAAGAATTTTGCTGAGCACCGAGGGAAGTGGTGTTTAGGGTTCTTCTCCGCTCGCTAAGCAAGGGCTGACTCCTGTTGAACAGAAAAGGGGCCTGGCGTTTCCGTCAGGCCCCTTTTCTTTATCTGGTAGCAAGGGGCGGACTTGAACCGCAGACCCCAGCATTATGAGGGCGAATTTAACCTTCCTGTAGATGACTTATATTCGCTTTTCAGTCACTTGCATGGGCTTGGTTCGCTCTGATTGCCGTTAATTGACTGAGCGGCGATACTGTAGTCAATAGGGATCGGGGTGTACGAGGGCGTCTTGATAGAAGGCATTTTAAATTCAGTATTTCGTCTCTTTCTCATTCATAAAGGTAAGGCATGAAAGTTCATTGGAAGAACAATAGAAGCATTCGGCCAGATAGATTACTTGATAGGTTGAATAGATCAAAGTCTATACGAAATGATGGAAGGGTTTCATATGATAGCTTTGATTATTACGATGTTTTTTCCGCAATCTTTTCTATGTTGGTATTTCCAAAATCAGTAAGCTCCGAGATTCCAATTGATCATATCGTTTCTAAAGCTATTGATAGGGCTGCCCTGGAAGGTAATATAACGAAAGAAATATTAATTAAAAAAATTAATAATGTTGTTGAGGAAGAGTTATCAACAAAAGAAATTAGATACCATCTTTTGACTTCAGTTTCTATTACGGGTGATCTCCCTTTTAAGCAAATTGTCTTTGAAGGGGTTAGAATTCGGTTTGTTGATAGGTATCCGAAAAAATACTCTTGTAGGAATGAAGTTATTATAGAGAATAACAAGAATTTTTCGCCTGATCATCCTGGGTATAGAAAAGTTATTTTGACTGTCAAGTCAAAGTCTTATAGGGGTGCTTCAACGAAAGCTTTGGACGCTCTAGATGCTATCAGGTCAATCTTTTGTATGTTCGCTAATGCGGAGAAGGAGTTGCTTGGTGATCAAGATTCTCCAGTTAACAGAGTGCGGCTTGGCCAGGTTCACACTCTCCATAAAGAAAATGGGTCATCTGCAACACAAGGAATGGTTTGGTATGAGCCTAATTTTAAACAGCAAAGACCTTTTAATATAAAGGGCGGGGATGTCTACAACAAAAATTTTCGCTTTATTATCGATGGTATTAATAATCAGCCTTATGGTCGTGATGTAAAGAATGCTTTGGTAAGGTACGTTAGGGCGCTCGACGATCCAAATCATAATTCTGCTCTTGTTCAAATATGGGGTGCTTTGGAGGCGTTGGTTTCTCCCTATGAATCTAACTGTGATCGCATTTCTCGTAGATGTTCTTTTCTTTTTGACGATCAAGAATATCATGAGCAGATAATTGAGCATTTGAGGGAATATAGAAATTCTAATGTGCATGCAGGGGATCAGTCTGACAGGGCTAAAATGTATTGTTTTCAGGCCCAGTATTACTTTAAACAAATGATATATTTTTTATTGAGGAATGTTTTTGAGTTTTCATGCCTTGCTGAGGCTTTTGAGTTTCTAGATATGCCATCTTCACGCACCTCTCTAGAGGCTAAAGAGAAAATTTTAAAAAATGTATTTTCCTTTAAACGTTACAGAGATATGGTGCCTGGTTCTTAGGTTTTCTCGGCCATTTGAGGCTATTTTTTGTCAAGAGGTAGAAATATCCAAAAAATTATACCGAGACAGCTAAGGAACATACCGATATCAAAAAAAAGCCCTCTATCTTCTGGTTCTGGCAGTGTGGTAACTGTACCTGTCATGAGTGTGCCAACAATTACCATGAAAAAACCCAGAGACTTCATATTCATGAGTAATAACCAAGTCCAACGAGATTTGGGTTATGCCTTGAAATTTCCATTTTATTTATCTGTAAGACTTCAGTTTTGATTTCATGTGCAGGTCTGTATCGCGTCGCATTCTGATCGCTTTTTGACCTTGCTCAAGGGCGCGCTTCCTGCGGTCTCCGGTCATTTCGTAAGCAGCTTGGTAACTTCCTGGTGGGCGATGGCATTCTGCGAACCGTTTGGATCGTTCATAGTCTGCACAGATAGGCTTGTAGGTGGCGATACGGCGTTCAAGGGCTGAGCCTGCTGTTGCTGTCGTGAATACGCCGAATAGGAGAGTGGTGGCCAGGACGACCTGCCAGCCCTTGCGGAGAGTGTTCATATCCCTTCCTTGAGACCTGAAATTATATACGGTTGAACTTTATGAACTGCATTCAGTTATTGTATGCAGTTTTTTGTTCTATTGGAAAACCACCTTTGCGCAGCGCGTTGGGTGATCTCTATCCCTTTCTTGGTTCCTTCAAATTTTTGTTGGCCTCGTCGTATTCCGGGCTAGTTTGGCCGGCCTCTGGTGCGATGTTTCCTGTTGCCAGCCATAGGGCATATCCCAGGCGCAGCTCGATCAGCGCACTAAGCTCTTTCGTGCTTATCCGTGTTCGCTTGTCATAGCGCACGGTCCGCCACCGTGCGCTTTTGTATAATGAAAGATAAAGAGGCCAAAAGTATAGTGTGGGGCATCTAGTTCGTATCTTTGGCGGGTGTGCTGTTAGTTAGCAGGGCAAGAGCACAAACAAAAAAGGGGGCCTGACGTTTCCGTCAGGCCCCCTTTTTCTTTGTCTGGTAGCAAGGGGCGGACTTGAACCGCCGACCCCAGCATTATGAGTGCTGTGCTCTAACCAGCTGAGCTACCTTGCCATTTGAGGTCGCGAATTTTCCGCGAGGGAGGGGTGGGTGTCAAGCGCTGGGTGCCTTTGTGGGTAATGTTTGATCAGTTGTTGGCAGAGAAAGGGGATATCTGCCATAGTTGCACATCAAATGAAAATGATTCTTAATTGTAATCCATTAATACTTGACCAAATTGCTCAGGATTACTACGCTTCACGTCAAATACACGCAATAAGGGTGTGGATATGCGGTTGACTACAAAAGGTCGCTACGCGGTGACGGCGATGCTGGATCTGGCATTGCATGCGGCTTCGGGCCCGGTGTCGCTGGCGGATATTTCCGATCGTCAGGGTATATCCATCTCTTATCTGGAGCAGTTGTTCGCCAAGTTGCGCCGTAATGGCCTGGTGAACAGCGTGCGCGGGCCGGGCGGGGGCTACCAGCTCAGCCGGGCCAGCGAGGATATTGATGTGGCTGCGGTGATCGCTGCGGTGGACGAGTCTGTGGATGCCACCCGTTGCGGCGGCCACGGGGATTGCCAGGAAGGCGATACCTGCCTGACCCATCACCTGTGGTGTGATCTGTCGGATCAGATACAGGCCTTTCTGGGCGGTATCTCCCTGGGGGAGCTGGTGGCTCGCCAGGAAGTGAAGCAGGTGGCCCAGCGTCAGGACCGTCAGCATCAGCGCCTGCCCGTCAGTAGCGTATAAGCTGCTTCTGAATCCCCATCGTCAGCTTTTGCCGGCACAGCACATCCGTTCCCGGCAGCCACGATGACGGTGTGGATTCAGGTATAATCTCCTCTCTGTTGTTCGCCAACCTCAATCGCCACAAGCCAAGTCGCCATGAGCCAAGCCGTCTATCTCGACTACGCGGCAACTACCCCGGTAGACCCGGCGGTGGTTGATGTGATGGTCCGTCATCTCGGTCCCGAAGGGACATTCGCCAATCCGGCCTCGCGCAGCCACCTTTATGGCTGGCTGGCAGAGGAAGCGGTGGAATCCGCCCGCCGCCAGGTGGCGGATCTGCTGCAGGCGGACCCGCGGGAGATCGTCTGGACCAGCGGTGCCACCGAGGCCAACAACCTGGCCATCAAGGGCGTGATCGACGCCCGTGGTGGCGGCCATGTGATTACCAGTGCCACCGAACACAAGGCGGTGCTGGATGCCTGTGGCTGGCTGGAAAAGCAGGGCCACCCGGTGACCTACCTGACACCCGCCGCGGATGGCCGTATTGATCCGCAGCGCGTGGCCGAGGCGCTCCGTGAGGACACCGTGCTGGTGAGTGTGATGCACGCCAACAACGAGACCGGGGTGATCAACGATATCGCCGCTATCGGCGCCCTGTGCCGCGACAATGGCGTGTTGTTCCATACCGATGCGGCCCAGAGTGTGGGCAAGCTGGATCTGAATGTGCAGACCCTGCAGGTGGATCTGTTGTCCGTGTGCGCGCACAAGATTTATGGCCCCAAGGGCATTGGCGCGTTATATGTGCGCCGCTCGCCGGATGTGAAGGTGGCGGCCCAGATTCATGGTGGCGGCCACGAGCGGGGCATGCGCTCCGGTACCCTGGCGACCCACCAGATCGTCGGTATGGGCGAAGCGGTTGCCCTGGCGGCCCGTTTGCGGGATGAGGAAGGCCCGCGTATCGCCGGGCTACGTGATCGTTTGTGGCAGGGCATCAGCCAGCTGGACGGGGTGAGCATCAATGGTGAGGGGGCGCCGCGCTTGCCGGGGCATCTCAATGTGGCCTTTGCCGGGGTGGATGGTGAAATGCTGTTGACCGCCATGAATCAGGCGGCGGTGTCCTCCGGCTCTGCCTGTACCTCTGCGTCCCTGGAGCCTTCCTATGTGCTCAAGGCCATGGGCGTGCCGGATGCCCTGGCCCATGGTTCCATCCGCTTCTCGGTGGGTCGCTTTACCTCAGAAGCGGATATCGACCGGGTGATCGAGAACGTGACCGAGGTCATCCAGCGACTGAGAAAGGTGGCGGGTTAATCCGAACCGGCGGCGGGTTTTATAGCCCGATCGGTTTTCAGTACGGTAGTACCTCCCTGCTATGGTGGATAAACACCTGAATGGGAGGGGGCTCCATGCACGGCGTCATTATTTCCAATCTGAAAAAATACGTGGAAGAAAAACTGGGCGAGGACGCCTGGGACACTCTGCGCGACAAGGCCGGGCTGACCGGCAAGGCCTTTATTCCTATCAGCATTTACCCGGACAGTGATCTGGAGGATCTTCTGGCGGCGGCGGTGGAGGTCACCGGCCAGGATCGCGACGAGATACTCAAGGATTTCGGTGCCTGGGTGATTCCCCCGCTGATGAAAATGTACCGCTCCTTTATCCCCGAGGACTGGGATGCGGTGACCTTCCTGAAAAACATCGATGACCGGATTCACGAGCGGGTGGTGCGCATGAAAGATGCCAATGCCAAGCCGCCGCATATCAATGTGTCGGAAATCTCCCCGGGGCTGCTGGAGGTGGAGTACCAGTCGCACCGGGACATGAGCTATCTGGCGCTGGGCTGCGTCTATGGTGTGGCCGAGTACTATGGGCAGAAGGCAGCGCTGATGGAGGAGAAGCGGGTGGTGGGTACCCACAGGACCTTCATCATGCGAATCTCTGCCGGTGAGCAGACGCAGCGGGATGCGGTCTGAAAGGCACGCGCCGTTGCCTCATTATCCGTTGGAGCCTTGCTTGCAAGGCGAAGGCGGTTGGTCTGGCACGGTGCCAGCGTTTTGCTCTTCGCCTTGCAAGCAAGGCTCCAACGGTCCTTTCTTTCATCGCCCTTAGGCTTTCCCGTCAGGGGGATAAATCGCGCAAAAACAGAAAAATGTGACCGGCTATGTCACCTGGCTGTGAAGGGGTAGATATTCGCCGGGCCAGTGGTGGTGCGGGCTGGTTGGACGGTCGTGCATGCGGCACAGCTCTTGCTGTTATAGAGGGAGAAGGAGAGCCGGCTCGGGAGCAGTGACATGCATGGCGTGATCGTGACCAATTTCAAGCGGTATCTGGATGAATTCATGGGTACCGACGCCTGGGGCGAAGTGGTCTCCACGGCGGGGTTGCAGGGCAAGACCTATCTGCCGGTGGCGCTGTATCCGGATGAGGAAATGGAAGCGCTGTTGCGGGCGGCGGAATCTGCTACCGGGCTACGTCGGGATGACCTGCTGGCGGATTTCGGTGAGTGGGTGATCGGCCCGCTGATTACTATGTACCAGCCGATGATTCCCACGGGCTGGGATGCCATGACATTTCTGCTGAACATGCAGCAGATCCACGAACGCATTCTGCGCCTCAAGGACCCGGCGGCGACAGCACCGAAGATTGAGGTGCACAAGCGCGGCGACGATACCCTGGAAATTCACTACCACTCCCACCGCAATATGGCGGCGATGATTCATGGCTCGGTGAAGGGGGTTGCCGCCTATTTCAATGAAACCGCCAGCCTGCTTGGCTCGGAAGCAGGTGAGGGTGGGGAGCAGCGGTTTGTCTTCCATATCCAGCCGAACAAGACGCAACAAGCGCTGGAGGCGGTGTAAGGCGGACGTGGTGTTGTACCGTCTTCTCGGTTGGATCCTTCAGAACCAAGTCAAAAGCGATTTACCACAGAGGCCACAGAGCTCACAGAGAAAGGGTGTGTACCCTCAGTGAACTCTGTGGCCTCTGTGGTGAAAATGCTTTTTTGCGGAGCGGAGGCTAGGCAGTCAGTGACTGGGCCTGTTGTTTGATCTTGCCGACCATGGCGCGCAGGCCGTTGCCGCGGGTGGGGCTGAGGTGGTTGAGCAGGTCGATGCGATCGAAGAAGGCGTCCATGTCGTAATCGTGGATGGCCTGGGGAGACTGGCGGTTCAGGGCGGCCAGTACGATGGCGGCCAGGCCCTTGACGATCAGGGCGTCGGAATCCACCGCCATGTACAGCGTGTCCGCGTCGCTGTCGTAATCGGTTTCCAGCCACACCTGGCTCTGGCAGCCGCGCACAAAGCGGTCTTCGGTTTTCAGCTCATCGGGCAGCTCGGGCAGTTGCTTGCCCAGGTCGATGATATAGCGATAGCGCTCTTCCCAGTCATCCAGGAATTCCAGGTCTTCACTGATGTCCTCAGCGGTAATCTTTTCGCCAAGGGTGATGTTGTGGATATCGAACACGTCGCTTGCACTCCGAAATAGCTTCTAGCGGCTAGCTTCTAGCTACGAGCTAACCCGGTTTTCCTGGCAGCTAGAAGCTCGCAGCTAGCGGCTGCTTTAAAACATTCCCAACTCGAGTTGAGCCTCTTCACTCATCATATCGCGGCTCCAGGGCGGATCGAACACCAGGGCCACTTCCACCTTGTCCACGTTGGGCACCTTGCCGAGCCGGTCTTCCACATCGCCCACCAGTACCGGGCCCATGCCGCAGTTGGGGGCGGTGAGGGTCATGCGGACCTGCACCACGTTTTCGCCATCGCGCTGGATCACATCGCAGCCGTAGACCAGGCCCAGTTCCTTGATGCTCACCGGAATCTCGGGGTCGAAGATGGTCTGTAGGGTGCTGTCCAGGTCGTCCTGGCGCACGCTGCCGTCCTCGTTGGCGGGCGCGAAGTCCAGCTCCAGGGGTTGCTGGCCGATGGCGTCTGCGTCGGTGCCGTCGATGCGTGCCATGTTGCCATTGATGGTCACCGTGTAGGTGCCGCCCAGGGCCTGGCTCAGATTGACGAAGCTGTTCTTGGGGATGGTAATGCGGGTGCCGTCCGGCACCTTGCGGGCCGGTACATCACGCTGGACGACAACCGTTCTCTGTTCTTGCGCCAACTCAGACCTCGTCTACGGTAAAGCTCTCGCCGCAGCCGCACTCACCGGTGGCGTTGGGATTGCGGAACTTGAACAGGCTGTTGACGCCCTCGGTGACGTAGTCGATGACTAGGCCATTAAGCATGGGCAGCCACTTTTCAGGCACGTACAGGTTGACGCCGTCGATCTCGAACAGCTTGTCGCCGTCTTTGGGTTCTTCCACAAAATCGAGGGTGTACATGAACCCGGAGCAGCCGGATTCGTCCAGATCCAGACGGATGCCGCTGGCACTGGCTCGCTGGATTTCCCGCAGGGCCTGTTGGTTGGCAGCCTCGGTCAGGTTAAGGGTGACCTGGCCGGGTTGGAATGTCTGAACTGTCATGAAATTACCTACCTTGCATTAGCGCATGGTTGATATTGCCGCAGGAGCGTCGCTTGAGACGCGATCAGAGCAGTTGCGAGTGACGAGTTGCGAGTTTCGAAAACCTTTGTCCTTGGCTTCTTTTCAAGGGTTTTGCCTTTCGTTACTCGCTTCTCGCAACTCGAAACTGCTTTAATCTCGCTCCTACGGTGAGGTGTGTGCCGGGCTCAGAGAAAGGTCTTCACCTTCTCCAGCGCCTCGAACAGGCGATCCACCTCATCAAGGGTATTATAAATCGAGAACGAGGCCCTGACTGTGCCCGGAATGCCCAGAGTGTCCATCAGCGGCATGGTGCAGTGATGGCCGGTGCGAACCGCCACGCCCTGTTTATCCAGCAGCATGCCCACATCCGCCGGGTGAGCGCCTTCCAGCAGGAAGGAAAGCACACTGACCTTATTGGCGGCGGTGCCGATGATTTTCAAGCCATCGAAAGCCTCTGCCTGTTTGGTGGCATGGACCAAGAGAGAATCTTCATGGGCCTGTAGTGCCTCGCGGTCCTGCTGATTGAACCAGTCGATAGCAGCGGCCAGGCCGATAGCCCCGGCAATATTGGGGGTGCCGGCTTCGAATTTGTAGGGCAGCTGGTTCCAGGTGCTCTTTTCGAAGCTCACCGTTTCGATCATCTCGCCGCCGGTCTGGTAGGGCGGCATGGCCTCCAGCAGCTCGCGACGGCCGTAAAGCACGCCGATGCCGGTGGGGCCAAACAACTTGTGGGCGGAGAAAGCGTAGAAATCCACGTCCAGGGCCTGCACATCCACCGGGAAGTGGGCCACCGCCTGGGCGCCGTCGATGACGGTAATAGCGCCTGCCTCACGGGCCTTGGCGACCATTTCCTGCACCGGGTTCAGGGTGCCCAGGGCATTGCTGGCATGGCCGATGGCGAAGATTTTGGTGCGCTCGGTGAGCAGCTGGTCGAAGGCGTCCTGATCCAGGCTGCAATCCTCGCGCAGCGGGATCACCTTCAGCGTCGCGCCGGTGGCCAGGCAGGCCTGCTGCCAGGGCACGATATTGGCGTGGTGCTCGCTGGTACTGATCAGCACCTCGTCGCCGGGCTGCAGGCGCTCACGGCCGATGCACTGGGCGACGATGTTGATGGACTCGGTGGTGCCCTTGGTCCACAGGATTTCTTCGCGGCTGGCGT
>OJEM01000342.1_pt1 | contig 11561 bp, 9 predicted proteins | sample 1593651 | NCBI WGS metagenome assembly OJEM01 (sample SAMN05416819, study PRJEB24817) | seawater metagenome | isolation source: Sea water | place: Canada:Atlantic | collected 2013-07
AAACATAATAAATAAAGGGTTCGACCATGCTTCGAAAACTTGGGTTTGGCTTAACAGCTGTGGCGATGATGGCGCCTGGCGTAGCGGCAGCATTGGGGGTAGGGGAATACCAGCTTAATTCCTATTTGAACCAGCCCCTGGATATGGATGTCTCTCTGCACGAGGTCGGTGACCTGTCTGCAGAAGAAATTCTGGTGAATCTGGCGCCCCAGTCAGAATTCGATGCTGCTGGCGTTGATCGCAGCTATTTCCTCAATCGTCTGGCATTTTCTGTAGAGCTTCAGGAGGGTGACAAAGCCCAACTGCATATTTCTACGGACCAGCCGGTGCGTGAGCCTTACCTGAACTTCCTGGTTGAATTCCTGTGGCCCACGGGCCGATTGATGCGCGAATACACGGTATTGCTGGACCCGCCCAGCTTTGCCGATAGCGCCGTGACCGCTGCGCCGACCATCAGTCGTGTCCCTCAGCCGGTGACGCGCAGCGAACCGACCCCAGCGCCGGCACCCGCGCCTGCGCCAACCTCCCAGCCTGACAGTACTCCTGAGCCCGCCATCGAATCGGAACCTCAGCAGGTCCAGTCTGCCCCGGCCGTGGCCGATAGCGGTCCCCGCAGCCGTTATACCGTACGTTCCAGCGATACCATGTGGCAGATTGCCCTGAACAATCGCCCCTCAAACAGTGTATCGGTGCAACAGATGCTGGTGGCGATTCAGGAAATGAATCCGGATGCCTTCATCAACAACAACGTGAACCTGGTGCGTGAAGGCACGGTTCTGCGTATTCCTAACGAGCAGGAAGTGCGCAACATCTCCACCCGTTCCGCCATTGTGGAAGTGGCAGACCAGAACCGCCAATGGCGTGACATGCTGGAAAAGCGTGGCATCCAAACCCCGCAGCGTGCCCAGATTGATGGTTCCCGCCAAGTGGCTGACAGCGATGATGAGGCTGAGGCACCAACCCGTGGTGAAGTGAAACTGGTGGCTCCGGAATCCACTGCCGGTGTGGATGATGGCGACAGCACGGGTTCTGACGAGCAAGGTAGCGCGAATACGGCGGTGCTTGAGAACGAACTGGCGATTCGCGATGAGAGCCTGGATCGTCTGGACCGTGAAAATTCCGAACTGAAATCCCGGCTGAGCGATCTGGAAGCGCAGAACTCCACCAGCGAAGAGCTGCTGCAGCTGCGTAATGACCAGATTACCCAGCTGCAGGAAGAACTGCGTCAATTGCGTGAAGAGCAGGGCGTGGCCTCCCCGGACAATGATCCGTTGATGGAAGAGCCCGCTGAGCCTGAGCTCTCTGCGGACGCTGACGATGCGGCGGGTGATGATGAAGCGAAAGAGTCTATTACCGCTGCTGATGCGACTCAGCAAGACGATACGCAGGCCGCAGGCGATGACGTTGCTGTTCTGGAAGGCTCCGACGAAGAAGCAGCGGAGCAGAGTGGTGTAACCGATGCCGGTGACGCAGAAGGTTCACAGAGTGCTGCTGACAGTGCCGGTGACAAAGAGGTTGCGGCGGACAGCGCGGTTAAACCGGTAGAGCCGGTGTCCAAGCCTGAGCCAGTGGCGCCTGCCCAGCCGCCGGTTGCCCAGAGTGGCGGCATTGTCGATCTGATCATGGAAAACCTGCTGTACATCGCGCTGGGTTTGCTGGCCATTTTGCTGCTGATTGCCCTGCTGCTGCGCGGCAAGAAGAAAGATGACAATGATGATCTGGATGGTCCGCTGTTTGATGATGTTGACGACCAGCAGGACGATGAATTTGGCCTGAACCTGGATGATGATAACGCACCGACCGTTGCTGCCGTTGATGATGACGCTGACGATGCGGCCCCGGTACAAGGGCAGGGCGGTAGCCAGGATCCGCTGGAAGATGTGGAAGTGTATGTGGCCTACGGCCGCTATCCGCAAGCGGTTGACTTCCTGCGCAACGAAATCAATAAATCACCAGAACGGGCAGACTTGAAAGTGCGTCTGCTGGAACTGCTGAAAGAAATGGGTGACGACGCGGCATTCCAGCAGCAGGCAACCACCTATGCCGGCACCGGTGCCGATGTGGATGCGGCTATTGCCCGTTTGGGCGGTGCGACAGCGCCGGCAGTGGCCCAGGATGATGACGAGCTGTCTCTGGATGATCTGGAGATGGGCCTGTCTTCTGATCTGGGGAACGAGTCAACCAGCGCGCCGACCATTGAGGCGGAAGCGCCGTCTCTGGAGCCGGAAAGCACGGACGAGTTGGCGGATTTCGATTTTGAGCTGGATTCTGCCGAGGCAGACAACGAAGACGCTACCGTCATGCTGAATGCGGACAGCGAAACATCGACTTCTTCTGCTAATGCGCAGGATGATGATTTCAGCCTGGATTTCGACAGCGAAGATGACGCGGCAAAAGAACCGCAAATGTCTGACGCAGACAAGCAGTCAATGTCTGCTGATTCGCTGTTGGAACTGGATGATGTGGGCAGCGCGACTCTGGAAGATGACACCGAATTCGGTGATCTGAATCTGGATGAAATGAACGCAGAATTCGATGATCTGTCTGCCGAGCCGGCAGCAGACGAAGAGCTGGATCTGTCGCTGGATGATCTGGACCTGTCTGATGAAACAGGCAGCGCCCCGCAGTCCCTCGAAGATGACACCTTGTCAGATCTGGATATCGATCTGGAGCTGGACGAAGCCGAGAAGTCCCTGAGTGGAAGCACCCAGGCGGAAGAGTCACTTGACGATATCACCGCGCTGGATCTGGACGCACCGCAGGAAGATGCGACGCCGGTGGCTGACACACAGATCGACGCGGACGAAGTGGCCGCCGCAGATGACGGCTCCCTGGAAGACCTGCTGGGCGATGACGAGCTGAATCTGGATGACGACCAGACCCTGTCTTTCGACGCCCCTGAAGCTGCCGACGCTGACGTCAGCGATGCGCAGCCGCAGGATGATGCTGTGTCCATCGAGCCGACTGTTGCGCCCGCCGCTCCGGTGGATGAGACGCCGGCTCCATCCAGCGCTGATGTGCTGGCTGATGAGGATGATTTCGACTTCCTGGGTGAAACAGACGAGAACGCGACCAAGCTGGATCTGGCCAAAGCCTATATCGACATGGGCGATAACGAAGGCGCCAAGGATATCCTCAACGAAGTGATTTCTGAGGGTAATGACCAGCAACAGTCCGAAGCCCGAGAGCTGCTCAGTCAGGTGGGTTAACCCCTCTCTCGCTAGGCAAAAAGGGGGCGATGCCTTATGGTATCGCCCCTTTTTTTGTTTTAGTCGAAAGTGAAAAGCGGTAACGCGAGGCGCGCTGGAATAGCGAAGGGGGTTCCTGGCCGCCTGAGGTTCAGGTCGCGTTCCTGCGTTGAACGTTCAACGCGTCACTCAACTCATCTCTGAGGGTTCCATGACACGTATTGCGCTGGGTATTGAGTACGATGGCACCGACTTTCGTGGCTGGCAGACGCAGCAACCAGGTGTACGCACGGTGCAGGAATGCCTGGAAGCGGCGCTATCCAAAGTGGCCAACCACCCAGTGGCGGTGGTCTGTGCGGGGCGAACGGATGCGGGTGTGCACGGTACTGGCCAGGTGGTCCATTTTGACTCGGAGGCCCCCCGTGAAATGAAGAGCTGGATCATGGGGGCCAATACCAATCTGCCGCGGGACGTGACCGTGCGGTGGGCAACGCCGGTGGATGATGCCTTTCATGCGCGCTTTTCCGCAGTGAGCCGCCGTTATCGTTATGTCATCTACAACCATGCCCGCCCGCCGGCCCTGTTTCGCAACCAGGTGACCTGGAATTATCGACCGCTGGATGTGGCCGCCATGCGTGAAGCGGCTACGTATCTGGTTGGTGAGCATGACTTCACTGCCTACCGCAGTGTGCACTGCCAGGCGAAATCACCATTGAAGACGATGCACAGTCTGGAGCTCTATGAGCACGGCAAAGTGCTCGTACTCGAAGCCCATGCTAACGCGTTCTTGATGCACATGGTGCGTAATATTGCCGGGGTGCTGATGAGCGTGGGAGCGGGCAAGAGGCCTGCTCACTGGGCCAGGGAGGTGCTGGAGGGCCGTGACCGGCGCAAAGGGGCCGCTACGGCACCGCCCTTTGGCTTGTACCTGGTAGACATCGAGTATCCAGACAGCTTTGCATTGCCGAAAGATCCCCTTGGCCCCCTGTGGTTACCGGATGACCTTCAGGCATAATGGTGTAAGTGCAATATGCCGCACGCTTCATGCAACACGCTACAACCCTTGATTTTTGTTACACTGGAGTACCCATGACCATACCCCGGGTCAAAATCTGCGGTATTACCCGAATTGAAGATGCCCAGGCGGCGGCGAAGGCCGGTGCCGATGCAATTGGTCTGGTTTTCTATGGGCCCAGCCCCCGCGTAGTGACTGCGGCCCGCGCGGCACAGATCTGCGCCAGCCTGCCCCCGTTTGTTACCACGGTGGCGCTGTTTGTGGATGCCCCCCGTGACCAGATCAACCGGGTGCTGGCCACCGTGCCGGTGGATGTAGTGCAGTTCCATGGCAATGAAGACCCGCAGTACTGTGATAGTTTCGGGCGCCCCTGGATCAAGGCGGTACGGATGAAGGACGACGTGGATTTGCATGAGTACGCGCAGGCGTACCGCAACGCGTCGGGGTTACTGGTAGATAGCTATGTGCCGGGGCTGCCAGGCGGCACCGGCGAAGTTTTCAACTGGAGCAGGGTTCCGAAAGACCTGCCCTTGCCCGTGGTGCTGGCTGGTGGCTTGCACCCGGAAAATGTGGCCGCGGCTGTGACACAGGTTCGGCCATGGGCGGTGGATGTGAGTGGTGGCGTTGAACAGAAGAATGTTCAGGGCTGCCGCAGTGGCGGCATCAAGGATGCCTCCGCCATTCGCGCCTTTATCAATAGTGTCAAAACACGAGGAGTAGCTGGTGTCTGAACGCCCTGATTTTTCTGCTTTTCCTGACGCGCGTGGCCACTTTGGCCAATTTGGTGGCAGCTTTGTTTCCGAAACCCTGATGGGGGCTTTGGACGAACTGACCGCCATGTATGCGCGTCTCAAGGACGATCCGCAGTTCCGCGCGGATTTCGACTACGACCTGGCCCATTATGTGGGTCGCCCGTCTCCGCTGTACCTGGCAGAGCGATGGTCTAAGCAGCTCGGTGGCGCAAAGATCTGGCTCAAACGTGAGGATCTCAACCACACCGGCGCGCACAAGGTGAATAACACCATCGGGCAGGCGCTGTTGGCCAAGCACATGGGCAAACCGCGGGTAATTGCGGAAACCGGGGCTGGCCAGCACGGTGTAGCTACTGCCACTGTTGCGGCTCGCCTGGGTCTGACATGTCAGGTCTACATGGGGGCTGAAGACGTGGAGCGTCAGAAGCTCAACGTCTATCGCATGAAGCTGCTGGGTGCAGAAGTGATTCCGGTGACCTCCGGTTCGCGGACCCTGAAAGACGCCATGAACGAAGCCATGCGTGACTGGGTTACCAACGTGGATGACACCTTCTACATCATCGGTACGGTAGCCGGCCCGCATCCTTACCCGCAGCTGGTGCGTGATTTCCAGTGCATTATCGGCCGTGAAGCCCGCGAGCAAAGCCTGAAGCAAGCCGGTCAGCTTCCGGATGCACTGGTGGCCTGCGTGGGCGGTGGCTCCAACGCCATTGGTCTGTTCCACCCGTTCCTCAACGATGACGATGTGGCCATGTATGGCGTGGAAGCAGCCGGTGACGGGATCGAAACCGGCCGTCATGCTGCGCCGCTGAATGCGGGCCGCCCTGGCGTTCTGCACGGTAACCGCACCTACCTGATGGAAGATGACAACGGCCAGATTATCGAGACGCATTCTGTTTCGGCCGGTCTGGATTATCCCGGTGTGGGCCCCGAACATTCCTGGCTCAAGGACATTGGCCGGGTGAATTATGTGGCTGCAGACGACCAGGAAGCCCTCTCGGCATTCCGTGAGCTGACCCAGGTGGAAGGCATTATGCCGGCACTGGAATCGGCCCACGCACTGGCGTATGCCCGCAAATTGGCGCCCACCATGTCACCGGACCAGAACATTGTGGTGAACCTGTCTGGCCGGGGCGACAAGGATATTCTGACCGTAGCCGCCATTGACGGGATCGAATTCTGATTCGATGTCAGGCGGTTGGCTTATAGCGGCCGGTGTCGTGTGGTTAAGCACGACACCGGCCCGGAAAGCCCGCTGGGCTTTCCACTACCTGTTTTAAGGAGCAGAAATGCGTCGTATTGAAAGTTGCTTCCAGCGCCTGGACGGTCAGAACCGCAAGGCACTGATTCCTTTTGTGACGGCCGGTGATCCAGTCAAGGATGTGACGGTGCCGTTGATGCATGCCATGGTGGATGCTGGGGCGGATATCATTGAACTGGGCGTGCCGTTTTCCGACCCCATGGCCGATGGACCAGTGATCCAGCTGGCCTGCGAGCGCGCACTGGCACACAACACCTCCACCCGGGATGTGCTGGCCATGGTCAAGGCATTCCGCGAAACCAACACGGACACGCCGGTGGTGCTGATGGGCTACCTGAACCCGGTGGAAGTCATGGGGTACGAAGCCTTTGCCGAAGCCGCAGCGGATGCGGGTGTGGATGGCGTGCTGCTGGTGGATTTGCCACCGGAAGAGGCCCTGGAGGTGAAGCCGGTAATGGATGCCCATGGCCTGGACATGATTTTCCTGGTGGCACCCACCACCTCGGATGCCCGTATCAAGCTGATTGGTGAGGCGGGCTCTGGCTACCTGTATTACGTATCCCTGAAGGGCGTTACCGGCTCCGCCACCCTGAATGTGGATGAAGTGGCGAGTCGGGTTGAAACAATTCGCAACCTTGCTCAATTGCCCATTGGTGTCGGCTTTGGTATCAAAGACGCTGAATCTGCGCAGGCGGTGAGCCGGGTGGCCGATGGTGTAGTTGTCGGTAGTGCCCTGGTTAACCAGATCGCTGAAAACAAGGATACTCCGGACGCGATTAATGACGCGGTTGGCGGTATTCTCAGCGCTATGCGTAACGCCATGGATCAATAACGGGACCTCTGCATGAGCAATAGCAACTGGCTGGAAAAAATCCTTCCCGCCGTACGTCGCCCCCAGGAAAGCCGGCGCAACAATATTCCTGAAGGGTTGTGGCGAAAGTGTCCGCGTTGCGAAGGAGTGGTCTATCGGCCGGAACTGGACCGCAACATGGATGTGTGTCCCAAGTGCGATCACCATTTGCGCATTGATGCTCGCCGTCGTCTCAAGCTGTTTCTGGATGAAGGCGCGCAAACGGAAATTGGGGCTGAGCTGGCGCCGGTGGACCGGCTCAAGTTCAAGGACTCCAAGAAGTATAAAGACCGTCTGGTGGCTGCGCAGAAAGCCACTGAGGAAAAAGACGCTCTGGTGGTGTTGAAAGGGGCGTTGCACGGCGAGCCGCTGGTGGCCTGTGCCTTTGAATTCAATTTCATGGGCGGCTCCATGGGCTCCGTGGTCGGTGAGCGTTTTGTCCGCGCGGTGAACGTGTGCCTGGAACAGAAGCTGCCGTTGGTGTGTTTCGCCGCCAGTGGCGGGGCGCGTATGCAGGAAGCCCTGTTCTCGCTCATGCAGATGGCAAAAACCAGTGCCGCCCTGGAGAAGATGCGCCAGGCCGGTTTGCCGTTTATCTCCGTGCTGACGGACCCGGTTTATGGTGGCGTTTCTGCGTCACTGGCCATGCTGGGGGATGTCAATGTGGCAGAGCCCAATGCCCTGATCGGTTTTGCCGGCCCCCGCGTGATCGAGCAGACCGTCCGCCAGAAATTACCGGAAGGTTTCCAGCGCAGTGAATTCCTGCTGGATCATGGCGCCATCGACATGATCGTGTCCCGGCATGATATGCGTGACACCCTCCATCGTTTGCTGGCGAACATGATGGGCTGGTCGCCACTGGCGCTGAATGACTGATACCTCTCTGCCTGATTCCTTGGCCGGGTGGCTGCGCCGCATCGAGGCCATGCACCCGGCCGAGATCGAACTGGGCCTGGACCGGCTCCACGGCGTTGCTGCCCGCCTGGCGGTGGCGCATTTTTCCGTTCCCGTGATTACTGTTGCTGGCACCAATGGCAAAGGTTCCACGCTACGTTTAATGGCGGCGCTAGCTGAACGCCAGGGCCGCCAGGTCTGCCTGTATACCTCTCCGCACCTTCATGTGTTCAACGAGCGGGTCCGCTTGCCTGAAGGCCTGGCCAGCGATGCGCAGTTATGTGCGGCGTTTGCCCAGGTGGAGCAGGCGAGGGCAGGCGTGCCGCTCACCTATTTCGAATTTACCACGCTGGCCGCGCTCTGGTTGTTCAAGGCCAGCACTGCGGACCTGATCCTGCTGGAAGTCGGCCTGGGTGGGCGGCTGGATGCGGTCAATATTGTTGAACCCGACGTGTCTGTGGTGACGTCCGTAGGGCTTGATCACCAGGACTGGCTGGGCGATACCCGCGAGGCCATCGCTGCCGAGAAGTGCGGCATTGGCCGGGCGGACAAGCCGCTGGTGTTTGGTGAAATGGACTGGCCGGACAACCTTGTTTCGCTGGCCGCAACGCTGGGGTCGAGCCCGGTGTTTGCCGGCCGGGACTTTCATGTCCAGGGCGAGGCGTTGGTTCTGTCAGACAACCGACAGTTGCGTTTGCCCGCGCAGGTACGCCTGGGCGCAGACAACCTGGCCACGGCCTGTCAGGCGCTGGCTCTGGTGGGTGTAGAGTGTGGCGATGCGGATGTGGCGGCGGTGGCTGAACTGGGCCTGTTTGGGCGTTGCGAGCAGCAGCACATCGGCGGGGTATCCTGTTGGTTTGATGTGGGCCACAATTTGCCGGCGGTACAGCGTTTTCTGCAGCAGCTTCCGGCCTGTGCCGGGACCCGGCATCTGGTGTTCGGTATGATGGCCGACAAACCCGTTGATGCAGTGATTGGGCTATTCGACGGCATGGCTACCCGGTGGTATCTGGCCGCACCGCAGATTCCCCGTGCGGCACCGACGGCAAGACTGCGAGAGGGGCTGCCTGACACCGCGCAGTACCAGGAATATGCCAGTGTGGCGGCGGCTACTCGCGCCGCGCTGGATGCGGCTGGTGGTGAGGATCAGGTGGTCGTCTTTGGTTCCTTTTATACCGTGGCAGAAGCTCGGGAGCAGGCGCAGTAACGGCGGCGCTAGTGAATGCTGAATGGAGAAACCGGTGGATAATCGAGCGCGTCAGCGCATTGTGGGCATTGTACTGTTACTGATTCTGGCCGGCGCACTGGCTCCGTTCCTGTTCCGTACCCCTGAGCAGGTGCGCAATGCGTTGGATATGCGTATTCCCGAGCCGCCGGAACACAAAACCGTGCTGGTTGAACCCGTAGTGCCGCAGGAGCGTCTGGACACGGCGGACGAGCGTATTGTGGCTGACCGTGAGGCGATTCAGGACGCTGCCGAGCAGCAACTTGGCGACGAGGATGGCGACGAGGACACGCAAACCGTTCCGCAGCAGCCGGAACCGGTCGCACCAGTGAAGGACGATGCGCCAGTGCCGCCGCCGGAAGACCCTGTGACGCCGCCCCAGGTCGACCCCGCTGATGGCCCTGTGCTGGCCGGGTTTGTGGTCCAGACGGGCAGTTATTCCGATGCGGATAATGCCAGCGGCATGGTCGATAAACTCAAAGACGCAGGCTATCGGGCATACATACAAACTGACAGCCATGAAGGGAAAGTGGTGCATCGGGTTATGGTCGGGCCGGAAATTCGCAAAAACGATGCTGAAGCCACCCGGCAGAAGCTGGCCGACGACGAGCGTTTCAAGCTTAAGGGGCTGGTGCGGATTTACGTGCCCTGACGGATGGCAGCCTGTGTGGTTGTGTCCCTGTTTCGTACAGCGGGAAAGCCGGGCATGCATGGGCAAGCGGGTTCGCCTCTGATAAACTGCGCCGTCTGTATTTGCAGGGTGCCATGTCCGCCTTTTCCTGGTCCGGCATTGCCCTTTTTCAGCCCTAACCCGCCGGCGAGAGCACGCTTTACATGAATCTGGCAGACGGCATCATTCTGTTTGTTATCGCAGTCTCCGCACTTCTGAGTGTGCGCCGTGGGTTTACCCGCGAAGCCTTTTCGTTGCTCACATGGGTAGCGGCCTTTATTATCGCGCGGCTGTTCAGCCCGGCCCTGGATATCCTTCTCCAGGAACAGATCTCCACCCCCAGCCTGCGGGCCGCTGTCGCTTTCGGCAGCCTGTTCGCCTTGACGTTGGCGGTGGGAGCCCTCATCAACCATTTGCTCGGTGAGCTGATCCGCGTCACCGGCCTGAGCAGTACAGATCGATTGATGGGTATGGTGTTCGGCGCCCTGCGTGGGGTCTTGCTGATGGTCGTACTGGTTGCCCTGGGTCGGCATCTGTTTGCCGCTGACCCCTGGTGGCACGAATCTACCCTGGTGCCGCATCTGGTGATGATGGAAGCGTGGACCCGGGACGTTGGCGAGAGTCTTCTCGCCTTTATCATGAATGTAAGCGGCAGCTAGAGGTAAGTACCATGTGCGGCATTGTGGGTATTGTCGGTCATAGCCATGTGAACCAGGGGATCTACGATGCCCTGACCGTTCTCCAGCATCGTGGCCAGGATGCGGCTGGTATCGTGACCTGTGACGGTGATCGTCTCTACCTGCGCAAGGATAACGGCATGGTGCGCGATGTTTTCCGCACCCGCCATATGCGTCGGCTGGTCGGTAACATGGGGATTGGCCATGTGCGCTATCCCACGGCAGGCAGCTCCAGTTCGGCGGAAGCCCAGCCGTTCTATGTAAACTCTCCCTACGGCATTACGCTGGCCCACAACGGCAACCTGACGAATGCGGAAGCGCTGGCCGAGCATATCTTTCGTGCCGACCTGCGCCACATCAATACCACCTCCGATTCCGAAGTCCTGCTGAACGTGTTTGCCCACGAGCTGCAAAGCCGCGGCAAGTTGCAGCCGGAGCCGGAAGACATCTTTGATGCGGTGGCTGCAGTCCATCAACGGGTGGAAGGGGCCTACGCCGTGGTGGCCATGATCACTGGCTACGGCATCCTGGCTTTCCGCGACCCCCATGGTATTCGCCCGGTGTGCTTTGGCCGCAAGGACACCCCCAACGGACCGGAATACATGGTGGCTTCCGAGTCTGTGGCTTTGTCTTCCCTGGGTTTCCATGTGGAGCGTGATCTGGCCCCGGGCGAAGCGATTTACATCACCGCTGATGGTGAGATGCATACCCGTCAGTGCGCGCAATCTCCGAGCTTGCATCCGTGTATTTTTGAGCAGGTTTATCTGGCGCGCCCGGATTCCATTATCGATGGCATCTCCGTGTACAAGGCGCGCCTGCGCATGGGCGAAAAACTGGCTGAGAAAGTGGAGCGTGAATGGCCGGACCACGATATCGATGTGGTCATTCCCATTCCCGATACCAGCCGCACGTCCGCCTTGCAGATGGCCAATCATCTGGGCGTGAAATACCGTGAAGGCTTTATCAAGAACCGTTATATCGGTCGTACCTTCATCATGCCGGGCCAGCAACAGCGCAAGAAATCCGTGC
>OJEM01000359.1_pt1 | contig 11349 bp, 12 predicted proteins | sample 1593651 | NCBI WGS metagenome assembly OJEM01 (sample SAMN05416819, study PRJEB24817) | seawater metagenome | isolation source: Sea water | place: Canada:Atlantic | collected 2013-07
GGTAGGGCGCGCTCTGAGTTGCAGTTGATCTATGCAACACGGCCCGTATTTTCCATCCTGCTCCAGCGGTGTGCCGTTCATCACGAAAACGCGTACATCGCCATCTTTCGCCTTGGGCATATAACCCTGCGCAATCATGTAACCCTCTTCGCTGACGGCCTCAAAAATTTGGTTGATATTGGAATCGTCAGGGCCTTCGATCTTGAAGACGTTTTTGCCGCCAGAGCCTTGTAGCGGCTTTATGATCACGCCTTTGGGCTGCGTATCAATGAAAGTGCGGATCTCTTCGAGGTTCTTGGAGATGAGCGATGCGGGGCGCGCGGCCTCTGGGAAACCTTGCAGGTAGAGTTTGTTTTGTCTGACTCAGCGCCTATGGGTCCAAATAGGGTCATTTGCTAAGAGAGGGTTTGTTGCTCATCGTAGCCACCGAGGAGTGGACGATGAGAAAGACAACGAAAAGCCCTGGCGAGAAGATCGTCAAAGACATCAAACGCGCGACCCGCAAACACTATTCGTCGGAAGAGAAGATCAGGATCGTCTTGGACGGTCTGCGCGGTGAGGACAGCATCGCGGAACTGTGCCGGCGTGAGGGCATCTCCCAAGGCATCTATTACAAATGGTCGAAGGAGTTCATGGAAGCAGGGAAGCGGCGCTTGGCTGGAGATACGGCCCGTGCAGCCACGACCGACGAGGTGAAGGATTTGCGCCGTGAAGCTCGCGACCTCAAGGAGGTGGTGGCCGAACAGACCTTGGAGCTGCGCTTGCTTAAAAAAAGCATGACAGGCGATGGGGGCGACCCCGAATGAGATACCTTGCATCTGAGAAGTTGGAGATCATCCGGTTGGTCGAAAAAAGCCACCTGTCAGCCCGCCTGACGCTGGCCAAGCTCGGCATTCCCCGCACCACATTCTACCGTTGGTATGACCGTTACCGCCAGCGTGGCGAGGCTGGCCTGGAAGATCAAACTCCCAAACCAAAGCATGTCTGGAACCGTATCCCTGATGAGGTGCGGCGCAAGGTCGTCGAGCTTGCGCTGAAGGAAACAGAGCTGTCGCCGCGTGAACTCGCAGTAACCTTCACAGACAAAGAAAGTTATTTTGTATCAGAGGCTTCGACATATCGGATACTGAAGGCCCATGACTTAATCACCAGCCCAGCCTTTATCGTGATTAAAGCCGCCAGTGAGTTCAAAGACAAAACGACAGCCATCAACCAGCTTTGGCAAACCGACTTCACCTATCTCAAAATCATCGGTTGGGGCTGGTTCTACCTCAGCACAATCCTGGACGATTACAGCCGCTACATCATCTCGTGGAAGCTCTGCACTAACATGCGGGCTGAGGATGTGACCGACACTCTGGATCTGGCACTGCAGGCGTCTGGTTGCGATCAGGTCCACGTCGTTCACAAGCCGCGATTGCTGAGCGATAACGGATCCAGCTATGTCTCAGGCGATCTGGCGGCATGGCTGCAGAGCAAGGACATTAAGCACTCCCGCGGTGCCCCATATCATCCGCAAACCCAAGGCAAGATCGAGAGGTGGCATCAAACCTTGAAGAACCGCATCTTGCTGGAAAACTACTTCCTGCCCGGTGATCTCGAAGCACAGATCGAAGCCTTCGTCGATCACTACAACCACCAGCGCTATCATGAGAGCTTGAACAACGTCACTCCGTCTGACGTCTACTTCGGACGTGACAAAGCCATTCTACAGCGAAGGGAAAGTATCAAACGAAAGACACTCGCGGCGCGACGCTTGCATCACCGACAGCACGCCGCATAATCAAACCAACCTGATGAGCCAAACTCTCTCTTAGTTTAGGCCGCCATTGGTTCCAAAAACCCTGACGACGGACACTCGAGGCGCTACGTGGTGACAAGACCGCGCAAGAGATTGCAGCGAAGCACAAGGTTCATCCAACGCAGGTGACGACGTGGAAGCGACAGGCCATTGATGGGCTGACCGGGGTATTTTCCGATAAGGTCCGGCGGGCCGAAGTTAACGAAGCTGAGGTCAAAGAGCTTCACGCCAAGATCGGAAAGCTGGCGGTCGAAAACGATTTTTTGTCACAAGGGCTAAAGCGATGAGCCCGACCGAACGCAAGGCGCTGATCAACGCTGACTGCACAGACCTGAGCCTGACCAAGCAGTGCAAGTTGCTGAAGATTAGCCGGTCGTCGCTTTATTATACGCCGGTCGGTGTGAATGCTGAGACGCTGGAATTGATGAACGAGATTGATCGGGTGTTCACCAAATACCCGTTTTTTGGCAGCCGCCAGATCGCAGCTTATTTGCCCAGAAACGGGTTCCATGCAGGTCGGCATCGTGTGCGCCGCTTGATGGGTATCATGGGGCTACAGGCCATCTACAAAGGCCCGAACACCAGCAAGAAGCATCCTCAGCATCGCATTTATCCCTACCTGCTGAGAAAGCTGCCGATCACGCGACCCAATCATGTTTGGTGCAGTGACATTACCTACATCCCCGTGCGACGTGGCTTCTTATATCTGGTGGCGATCATGGACTGGGCGACGCGCAAGGTGCTGGCGTGGCGGCTATCGAACACGTTGGATGCCAGCTTCTGTGTCGAAGCCTTGAAAGAAGCCATCGCCGGATATGGTAAACCCGAAATAATGAATACCGATCAAGGATCGCAGTTCACAGGTTCAGCCTGGATCACCACTTTGACTGACGCTGACATCAAGATATCGATGGATGGGCGTGGCCGTTATCTCGACAACATCTTCATCGAACGGCTGTGGCGATCCCTCAAACAGGAGGCCGTATACTTGCATGAATTGCAGGACGGGTTCCAAGCCAAACGCGTTATCAAAGATTGGATCAGCTTCTACAACATCGAGCGGCCTCACACCGCTCTCGACAAACGATCACCCGACGACGCATTCTTCACAACAGAACGGACGCAGAAGGCCGCATGAAACCAACCAGATTACATCTTAGCTGAGCCGCTAACCTGTCCTAAAAAGCAGGACCACTTCACGCAGCCTACTGGTATTGCACTTCGCTGATTCAATTTCTGGCAAAAATAATCAGAAAATCACACACCCCCCTTTCCTTACTTAAACAGTAAGATTAAACGCTCCCCTGATCAGAGACAAACCGTTGCGCGCCAAAATCTTTTTTAACCAGCAGAACCAAGCGCTACACAACTGTCACATTGCATCGATATCTAACGGGCAAATTGCCTAAACTAAGCTGTTAAATTTCAAGGAAACGAAATGCCAACCAAGTCGCTCGCCCCCTCTTTAGCCGCAGTGTTTGTCCTGAGTGCACTGCCTGCTGCTGCCGAATTAAGTTACTCCAATGCCACAGGAGGTACAGTCAAACTCTACGGTCAGCTGAGTCCGGGCTATCTCTCATTCAATGACGGCGTCGCCAGCTATGGCAATCTGGTAGACAACGAGGTGTCAAACAGCCGCGCCGGCATAACTGTAGCTCAGGAATTCGGGGCATCCGTGTTGACGTTTGATTTTCTGACGGCTTTGGGGTTTGCCCAGTCGTCAAATTTTAGTCAGCTTGGCGATCCTGATAATCTCGATTGGCGCCGAACCTCAGTACGCAAACTTGAAGTCAGTCTTGAGACGGAAAAAGCCGGTACTTTCTCCTTCGGTCAGGGCAGCATGGCATCCGATGGCGTGGCGCAAACTGATCTGTCTGGCACCACGGCCGCAATGTACAACGGCCTTGATACTGTTGCGGGAAACTACCAGTTTCGCACTTCATCTGGTGCGCTTTCCGGTATCGAAATCGACGATACGTTCGGGAGTCTCGATTCCACGCGCCGCGGTCGAATTCGGTACGACAGCCCGAGCTTGAACCACTTCTCAATTTCAGCGGCCTACGGCAAAGACATCCTTTCGACCGACAACGACGACATCTTTGCTGACATCGCACTGCGCTATAAAAACGAGATCGGGGACGTAAAGGTTGCAGGATCGTTAGGGTTTGCACGCAGAACACGCAACGGGGCCGATCGTGACGATACATTCGGTTCCATCAGCGCCCTGCATACATCCGGCGTCAACCTTACTCTTGCTGCCGGAAGCCGCAAAGATGATGGAGGCTATGGCTTCGCAAAACTTGGGTATATCGCAGATTGGCTTCCAATTGGGACAACTTCTATTGCTGTTGATTATTACAACGGCAGTGACTTTGTGATGGAAAATTCAGAATCGAGGAGCGTTGGGTTCGGGGTCGTCCAAAGGATCGAAGACGCGAATATGGATGCCTACTTGGTGGTGCGCAAATACAGTTATAGTGACTCATCAGATAGCTATCTCGACGCATCATCGGTCCTGTTTGGCAGCCGATGGAAGTTCTGAGAAAAGTGGTGTTGGTTAATAAACCGCAACTGAAAATGCGAGCTTAGCCCAGTAACTGACATCCACGACGTGCCCCGCCAAAAAACATATCCATATTGGCGGGGCATTTGAGCTAACCGTTCGTTTCGCAGCCTCGTAAGCGAACGCAGCGCAACCGCTGACAACGGCAAATATTATTTGAGTGTTATACCGCCTCTACTTCAAGACCCGAAAGTTTTCGTGGGTGATGACGCGGAAGTTGTCTGACGGTGTTGTCACGTTAACTGTAAGCCTCCGGGGGCAGCCGTCTGATCTTTGTTTCTTTCCGATGGTAAATCCGACCGTATGTCCGACTTTATCAATCGCCCTCAAATCGAAGTTCTGTCTGCTGCCGATGGTGAACGCCGCCGGTATTGGTCGGATGATGACAAGCTGCGTATTGTAGAGGAAAGCTTTATTGGCCACCGTCAGGTGACAGCCACAGCTCGGCGGCACGGTATTTGCCGGTCGCTTCTGACCACTTGGCGGCGGCAGTATAGAAATAGCGAACTTGGGTCTTCTGGCTCTGTATCGTTCGCGCCGGTGACTGTGCAGAAGGAAGTTTCCACGTCGCAGGCAAATCCGATCGATGCCAGTCCACCTCCGGACTGTCGGATTGAGGTGGCTCTTCCGAATGGGCGTCGACTCATCGTCCCGGTGGGCGTGGAGCCCGAAGCGCTTGCCCGGATTCTGACAGTGGTAGACGGGCAATGATTGCGTTCCCGGCGGGCGTGAAGGTGTGGATCGCAGGCGGTGCCACCGATATGCGGCGGGGCATGAACACGCTGGCACTACAGGTGCAAGAAGGGCTCGGCCGTGATCCCCATGCGGGTGAGATATTTTGCTTCCGGGGCCGTAAAGGCGACCTCGTCAAGATCCTGTGGCATGATGGCGTGGGCATGTCGCTTTATCTAAAGCGCCTGGAGGCAGGTAAGTTCATCTGGCCCGTGAGCCGGTCGGGCGAAGCGGTGCAGATCTCGGCGGCGCAGTTGGGTTATCTTCTGGAGGGTATCGACTGGCGCAACCCACGCTGGACACAACGCCCTGCAAAGGCTGGTTAATTTGCGCCAGCCAGCCTGTTTTTATTGGTGCTTTGCGGCTTCGGCTGGTAAATATTGGTCATGTCTGATGCCGCCTCTGAACTCGCTAAATTACGCGCTGCCCTGGCCGCCGCAGAGGCCCGTGCAGATGTGGCGGAAAGCGAGCTGGCGCAGGCCCGCGCGGTCGTCTCCTGCTCAGAAGCGATGATCCAAGAGCTCAAGCTCGAGATCTCCAAACTGCGCCGTGACAAATACGGTATCTCGTCAGAACGACGCGCCCGGCTGATCGATCAACTGGAGCTGCAGCTTGAAGAGATGGAAGCGGCGGCTACCGAGGATGCCTTAGTCGCAGATCAAGAAAGCGAGAAAGCCAGCACCGTGCGCGCCTTCACGCGCCGCCATCCGGGGCGAAAGCCGTTCCCCGATCACCTGCCGCGCGAACGGGTTGTCGTCGAAGCACCGGTCGCCTGCACCTGCTGTGGCTCGGACCGGATCGTGAAGATGGGCGAGGACATCACCGAGACGCTGGAGGTGATCCCACGTCAGTGGAAGGTGATCCAGACCGTGCGCGAGAAGTTCACTTGCCGAGCCTGCGAGAAGATCAGCCAGCCGCCGGCGCCGTTCCATGCGATTCCGCGCGGATGGGCCGGGCCCAGCCTGATCGCAATGCTAATCTTCGAGAAATATGGTCAGCACCAACCCCTGAACCGGCAGGCCGAGCGGTTCGCCCGTGAAGGTGTAGAGCTGAGCCTGTCCACCCTGGCGGACCTGGTCGGGCACGCGACTGTCGCATTGCAGCCGATCCATGCGCTGATCGAAGGCCATGTGCGTGCCGCTCACCGCCTGCATGGCGATGACACGACCGTGCCGCTTCTGGCACGGGGTGGCGCGAAAAAAGCTCGTCTGTGGACCTATGTCCGTGATGACCGCCCCTGGAATGGCGGCGCGCCGCCGGCCGCGTTCTTCCGGTTCTCCCGAGATCGCGCGGCAACCAATCCCAATCAGCATCTGGCAGAATGGCAAGGGGTGCTGCAAGCGGACGCCTATGGTGGATACAACGACCTCTATCGAGAGGACCGAGACGCGGGGCCCGTGACCAGTGCGCTGTGCTGGTCGCATGCGCGCCGGAAGTTCTTCGAACTGGCCGACATCGCGGGCAACGTCCGCAAGGGCAAACCTGCCCATCAGATCTCGCCGGTCGCACTGGAAGCGGTAAAACGGATCGATGCCATCTTCGACATCGAGCGCGAGATCAATGGGCTGGATGCTGATGCCCGGCGCGTCGCCCGCCAGAACCTGTCCCGTCCCCTGGTGAACGGCCTCCACGACTGGTTGCAGGAAGAGCGCGCGAAACTGTCCAGACACAACAAAGTGGCCAAGGCGATCAACTACATGTTTGAGAAGCGTTGCCGTTGGCAGGCCTTCACGGCATTCCTCGAGGACGGGCGTATCTGTCTGACAAATAATGCGGCCGAACGCGCCCTGCGTGGCGTTGCCTTGGGCAGAAAGTCGTGGCTTTTTGCAGGTTCCGAGCGCGGCGGTGAGCGGGCGGCCGCCATGTATACCCTCATTGTCACGGCAAAAATGAACGACATCGACCCACAGGCCTGGCTCGCCGATGTTCTCGCGCGGCTGCCCGACATGCCCGTCTCGCGCGTGCATGAACTTCTGCCTTGGAACTGGAAAGCCCTATCCCTTCCACAAGCAGCGTAACCATGCAGCTGAACAAGGTGTATTCCGTCAAGACAATCGACCGCGTCGCTGTCGAACTGGGCGAAACCGTTGATCGGATCTTTGATCTCGCCATCGGTATGGAAACCGAAGATGGTATAATCTGGGTCTACGGTCCCAGCGACGACGGTGTCATCGCATTCACTCCATTCGGGATCGAAAACCTGCAAGAGCTCATCGAAATGAACCGTGATCGCGAGCGGTGACCTCGCCGCGGCCTACGCCGGATGCTTACGTTTTTGCGCCCAATTGCAACTGAGCGCATCGCCCGCTCGGCGGTGTTGTTGTCCAGTTCCAAGATGCCGTGTTCGAGGTAGGGACGCAGCCGGGCCATGCGTGTCAGTGCATAGCGGATTGCACCAGCGAGCGGTGATTTGCCAGAGATGCTGGGGAGTTGGGCGTGTAGCCAGGCTTCCAGATCATCGAAGATCGGTTCTGCCGTAACCGCACCATTGATACCGCAGCTTATGCAGCTTGACTGTTCTCGGCATCCGCTGGTGCCCAGTTCCAAGGCAGCAACTCGTCCAGCCGGTTGATCTTGTGATCGTGGATGCGGTCGAGGACATCGGCAAGGTAGGCCTGCGGATCAAGGCCGTTCAGCTTGGCGGTTTCGATGATGGTCATGGCGCGTGAGAGAGTTTCTGCGCCTGTGTCTGCCCCTGCAAAGAGCCAGTTTTTCCGATTATGGAGACCTCTCCATAACCGCAATTATGCCCCCCCGATGATTATGTGCAGTTCGCCGAGGAAAGTGCGCTCAAGTGCCGCCGCAGTGGCGATTTCCAGTGCGACGAACTGCGCATAAGTTAAAGGCTCTGAAGGAATTGCATCAACTGATCCGGAGGCCGATACCGACCGGGGCGCGCGCCGATGGGTTGCAGGCGCTCAAGGGTGCGCTCCTTCATTGATAGGTCGGCCTGGAGGTACATATGCGTTGTGGCTGAGCTTTCGTGACCCAGCCAGAGCGCGATGACGGTGATGTCGACCCCAGACTGCAAAAGATGCATCGCCGTGGTATGGCGGATCGTATGCGGTGATATCGAACGTTGCGCGAGTTGCGGGTGACGTTCAGCGGCAATTGCAACGGCAAGCTTGAGGCGCTGCGTAACATTCGAACGCGCCATCTTTTCTCCGCTCCGGTTGGGGAATAGGAACCCATCATCGGCAGCACTCTCCAGCCTGCGCTTCCAGCCACGGATCAGCGATGCGGTTGGACGCCAGAGCGGCACGCTTCGTTCCTTTCGCCCCTTGCCGTGAAGGTGTGCTACCATTGTCTGGTCGATGACGACATCGCGGACCCGCAGGCCTATGGCCTCCGACACGCGCGCGCCAGTGTTATACATTAGACTGAAGAGCGCCCGGTCCCGCTGACCTGCCCAGGTTTGCGGATCAGGGGCCTCGAGGATCGCTTGCATCTCTGGTCGCGATAGATACCCCAGTACCGGCTTGTCAAACCGCTTCATAGGTATAGCCAATGCTTGCTGGATCACTGCGATCGCTGTCAGGTCGTAGTGTGCAGCATACTTCAGGAAAGATCGTAGCGCCGCCCAACGAGCGTTGCGGCTGCGCGCACCGTTCTTGCGATCATTCTCCAGATGATCGAGGAAATTGAGAATGAACTGGGCGTCGAGATCGACCAACGCCAATACGGTTGGAGCCTTGCCGATCTCGGCCTCCGCGAAGCTTAGCAACAGGCGGAACGTGTCTCTGTAGGCGGCGATTGTGCGTGGGCTGACCGCCCGCTGATGGCCCAGGTGCTCGACGAAGAAACGTTGAAGCAAGATGGAAAAAGTCGGCGTCGAGGTCGGATCAGCCATGATGGTGGTCTCCTGCTGCCACCGCGAAGTTCTCGAAGCTCTTGCCGGCTACGGCCATGAGATCCGGGATGCCGGTCAGGTACCAATATGTGTCGGACACCTTGGCGTGACCAACATAGGTCGAAAGTGCGGCCATGGCGTTGTCGATATCCGTTCCATGCTCATGCCAATGTTGGACGCGACGGCAGATGAACGTGTGGCGCAGATCATGTATGCGCGGTTGAGCGTAGGCACCACGTGCAGTCCACCCGAGTTCGCTTCGCAACCGCTGAAACACCCAATGGATGGTTCGTGTTGGCAGCACCCCGCCGGATGACGACGGGAATAACGGCATATCTGGGTGTGTCGCGCAGTGGCGCGCCCGCACAACCGTGTAACGGCTCAATGCTGCCGCCACTGTCGGATGTATTGGCACGTGTCTGGATTTGCGGAATTTTGTGTTCCGGACCGTGAGGACGCCTTGATCAAGATCTGCATCGCCGCATCGCAGGTGGAGAGCTTCGGAAAGGCGCAGGCCAGTGGCGGCAATCAATCCGAAGATCGCTTCATAGGTCGCTGGACGCAATCCATCATCTGGGGCAAGGCGGCGGGCGGCGGCGAGAAGATCGCAGATCTCCTGCTCCGAGTAGATGTGCGGTGCCAAACGGCGATGCGAGCGACCGAAGATTGCGGTCTGCGGGAACTCGGTCGCGGGATCGAACCGCGCTAAATATCTTGCGAAAGGGCGAAGAACGTCCAGACGGCGCGCCCAAGACAAAGGTTTGGCGTACTTGGCTTGATCCTGCACCCAATCCAAGATGATGCGGATTGTCAGGGGACCAGTATGACCTGTCGCGTCAACGAACCGAGCGAAAGCGGTGATCTGATCGCCCGTAATGCGCAGATCAAACCCCAACCCGCGGCGTTCGGCCAGATAATCCTCGGCCAGCGAGAGCAGAGTGCGGGGCGCGGTCATGACATGCTCCCCGGCCAAGGCAAGGCCACTGCCGAGAGTTTGGTCAAATCGACCTTGGCATAGATCGCCGACGTATCAAGGCTGCGATGTCGCAGGACGTCAGCGATATCCTTCATCGGCACACCGGTACGTAAAAGACGACTGGCCACGCTGTGCCGCAAAATGTGGACCCCCGTGCGGGTCCATCCACATCTTCGATAGCCAGCCAAGACCGCGCGCTTGACGACGCCTTTCTCGATCGGCTCGTCATACGGCGCGACGTGCCGAACGAATATGGCACGGTTGGAGGTCTGGGGTCGCTCCTCGCGTAGATAAACGGCAATAGCGCTACCCGTTGCCGAGGGCAAAGGGAGAAGATCGGTGCGCCGCCCTTTGGTTCCGGTAAGGCTGATCGTCCCATCGGCCCAATTGATGTCCTCAAGGCGCAGGTTGACGACCTCGCTGGATCGCAGGCCGAGATCAATCAAACACCGCGTCATCGCATAGGCTCGCCGGCGCGACGGAAATGGTTGATCGAATGACTGCAACAGCTCATCGATCTCGGCGTCGGTGAGAACTTCCGGCAAGGATGCCAGCCTCCAGTGGGCCACCCGTGGAATGGCGGCTTCCAGTTGGCTAACCCGGTCGCCAGACATGCTGCGGAAACGGAGATAGCAGCCGACAGCACCGCCGATCACGCGGATGGTGCCGGGGCTGCGCCCGGGATCGCCGAGGACGAAACGCCGGGCAGCGTTGGCACCGATCTTCGACATCGTGATTGGTTCGTCGCTGAAATGGAAAAGTAGAAACTCGCCAACGATGCGCTCGCGCTGGCGGCGGGTGCTGTCCGCCAAGCCCCAGACATCGCGCATGTGTTTGTCAAAGCGCGCCAACTCATGTGCAACGGTCGTGCTGGAGGCGGAATCCTGCACTCCAATACCATCGGCCCTCAGCACTTCGAGAAGCTGGGCGAGTGCCGCGCGGAGCTCGTGATGCAATCGGCGAACCGGATAAGGACAGCTGCACACAGGCAAATGTTCAGACAGAAACCGTGCGACCATGGCCCCGCCGATTGCGTTTAGACTACAACGTTCTGCAGTCAGCCATTGAGCAAAATGCGCAACGCAGCATAGGTAAACGCGCTGCGTACTCGGCGCATATCGCCCGCGACGCAAGTGCGCCCCGTAGCGCAACACATAAGGTTGAAGAATGCTGTCCTCTAACCACAGGCGTGGCTGCGTTTGAACGGTGATCTCTTGGGACATGGTGAACTCCTATCAGGTTGAATGAACCTTCAAGAAGATCAGAATTATGTGCAGAACGAACCCATATACGTGGCCGCTATCTTCCAACAGCGCCACAGGAAATGTGTTCTTCGGTCCGTGAACTGCACATAATCACCTGGGGGGCATAATTGCGGTTCAGAGCGATGGGACGGATCGTGCGTTCCACTGCGTTACTGTCCATTT
>OJEM01000366.1_pt1 | contig 11202 bp, 7 predicted proteins | sample 1593651 | NCBI WGS metagenome assembly OJEM01 (sample SAMN05416819, study PRJEB24817) | seawater metagenome | isolation source: Sea water | place: Canada:Atlantic | collected 2013-07
TCTTGCTAAGAGCTGGGTAAGTCGTTTTGCTTTTCCCCCGAAGCGGATGCGCATTCTACTTATCTCTCGCTCGCCGTCAATAGCCTTCTTAAAATAAAAAGCAAAAAAGCGACCAAGTGGTCGCTTTTTAATCTTTTTGTCTATTTATTATCAATAACGATAACCGTTCATCTGTGTTTAACGCAATCCGTGTCGTTTTCACGGCTGTTTCTGCGCCTAATACATCGCCCGTCTATGTAACCTTATCGTCATCGTTAGACTGAGTATTCGCATTGCTAGACTCATTTTTAAAGTCGGCATCTTCTTCATGATCACCAACAACATCATCTAAGGTAACTTTATCTACCGTTCTAAATGTATTGATTGGACCAGCAAGTGCGTAAAGCGCAAACACTATAAAGAGAACCAACGCTGGCTCTGTTGCCACAACAACAAATATAAGCAGCACTAACAATAACGCAACGAAAGGTACCTTGCCGTGCCAATTCACTTCTTTAAACGAGTTATATTTAAAGTTACTCACCATTAATAACCCAGCAAGACCGGTAACGGCAGCAACAACAAGACCATAGTCTGTACCGACCACGTCGTATTCAACACCAACCCATACTAAGCCCGATACTACCGCAGCCGCTGCTGGGCTTGCTAAACCTTGGAAAAAACGTTTATCTGCAATACCCACCTGCGTATTGAATCGCGCTAGCCTTAATGCAGCACCAGCTACATAGACAAATGCGGCAAGCCAACCCAGTTTACCTAATTCAGTTAATCCCCAATTGTAAGCAACTAATGCTGGCGCCATACCGAATGACACCATATCAGCCATAGAGTCGTATTCGGCTCCAAAATCGCTTTGCGTGTTTGTCATCCTTGCTACTCGGCCATCCAAACCGTCGAATATCATGGCAATAAAAATAGCGACCGCTGCAGCCTCGAATCGACCATTCATAGATGATACAACCGCAAAGAAACCCGAAAACAGGCCCGCAGTAGTTAGTAAATTGGGAAGTAAGTATATCCCTTTACGCTTTTGTTCAGACATAGGTCCTCATAATTTAGCTTACTTATTTGTTAATTATTTCATATATATCACGCCGCGCATAGGAATAGAGAAATCGCAGGCGATTAAATAGCAGATAACAGAGTATGCGAACGCATACCGAACAATCATCTTAATACATCTAACATAAGCGAACCATGTTGAAGTTCCTCGCGCGTAGCGCAGAGAGAGCTTGTCCCTATCAATTTATATAGGAAAATTGAAATGCGGTTAAGTTCGATAATAAAGATGTCTACCCTCACGACCGGCCTGCTGGCAATAAATGCTGCAACAGCAGGAAGTCACAGTACTACAGACTACTCACACTGTAGTACTTCGCAAGGGTCTTCAGGTGAATGTAATTCTCCTCTAGATGAGAATGTTTACAATTTAGTAAATCACGGAATAGTTGAAAGCACTAACGCGTCATCGTCTAAAATTTCCATTGGCGGAGTTAACGTCGCTATTAGTGGTTGGTCTGATACCTATGGATATAACGATGATATCGTTGTGGGTGCAGATAGCTATAAGATTTCTAATTACTATGGATATGGTGTAACGAATAGCGACTGGGAATCGACAAGAAACTCTCCAGATCACGCAATCGACAATATCAATACGAAAAACGGAAATTGGCAAGATTTTGACTTTATTCTGTTTTCATTCGACGAAGCGGTATCACTCACTGGAGCAAGTTATTCTTGGGTGTACAATCAAAATGATTCGCAGGTATCAGTTGCTGCTCTCGACGATATAGATACATTATCTTCTGGTTCGAACACTTGGAGCGATATTGTCAGTAACGCTGTTTCGTCATCGTATGACATTATAAAATATGATACTTCCGACTCACACTTCAAATATACGTCAGAATTTGGCTTGAGTGCCTCCGCTAAATATTGGCTAGTCGGTGCTTACAACACAGTGTTTGGAGATATTGGCGGCAACTCTTACGATGATGCGTTTAAGCTGACCGGCGTAGGCTTCTCTGTTAATGACTCCCCTTCCACTACTGAAACGACAGCCGTAAGTGAACCCAGTGCTGCGGGACTGCTCTTAGGATCAGGATTGCTTGTTATGTGGCGTAGAAAACGTAAGGCATGGCGCATCTAGACTTTAGACTAAAGCTGACGGGTGAACCTTGTCAGCTTTTTTTACGTAACCACTCCGAATAATCAAAAAGTTCTTACAAAACAAAACAATACAAAATGGCACATAAAGTGCTTTACATAGAAATAACTTTGTAAATATTTTTCTGGTAAACACTTAATGAAACTTTTAAAAGCTGTTGTTTCAAGTCTCGCCCTAATTAGCACATGTAATGTTTATGCTGACGTACCTCTTCATGAGGCAACTGTTTCGCTTAAAAACGATAAAATAGCGCATGCCACAACACCAGGCACTCACGTAACTACCGTAGATATTGATGGAAAGTTAGTGTCTATGGGTTTTTCAGGATGGTCTGACAATGCGGGCTTTTTAAATGACACATTAAAATCAGGCACTATTGATGGTTGGTACAATTGTGACATCAACGAAGTTGGATGCACAGACCAAAATAGAAAGTACGGCTATGGAATTGAAAACAGTGAAAGTGGCGACAGCCACTCTGCAGATAATTATTCTGGCGGTGGTGATTTCGATATGTTTCTTTTCACATTTAGCGAAGACGTTACTCTAGCAGGAGCTGGTTTTAGCTGGATGAATGGCGATAACGGCAATAATGAAGTCACTGTTGCAGGTATTAGCGACATTAACGCTTTCTTTTCTGGTACCAGCGCTACGTGGCAAAATGTAAAGGCTAATATAATTTCTGGGACGCTTGGCCATTTTGGTATTAACGCAAAAGGTGCTAACGGGCTCTATGAATCTAAATTCGAAACAATTACTGGAAAAGCTCAATATTGGTTGGTAGGTGCATACAACACCATTTTTGACGAAGTTGGCAGTCAATCCGGCGACGGTGTAGGGCTCAAACTTTCAACATTGGACATCTCAATCGCGAAAACAACAACTACAACCGAAGTCAGCGAGCCAGGCGCTCTTGCTCTAATGAGCTTAGGTCTTGGTTTAGTGCTTTACAGACGCAAACGTCGCGCTTAATTGTTTTAAAACAGTTAAAAAACACGTATCTTTAGAAGGTGGCTTTGGCCACCTTTTTTTATGCTATTTTTATGCTTGAGTAAGGCAAACCCAAAGGTAACTATGAACTTTTTTAATAATAAAAAGCGCTTTGTTAAACGCGCTCTCTTCTCTGTCATCGCCACCTCTTTTTTCACCGTGAACGGTTTTGCGACAACATCAGAGGATTACGAGAAGGCGTTAACTGCGTTCAATCACAGTGAGTATGACGAAGCGTATATACACCTTAAAAATAGCCTGCAAAAAGACCCTGAAAATTTAGCCGCTAAAATTCTGATGGGAGAAATCCTACTTATTAATGGTTACCTTACCGCAGCAGAACTAGAGTTTGTTGAAGCATTAGAAATGGGGGCCGATATCAATTTAGTCGCTGAGCCCCTAGGAAATACCTGGCTGTTTTTGAACAAATACCAAGATATCGTCGACTTTAGTGAACTTGATAAACTCTCTGGGGACTCTGAGCAAGAATGGCTGCTTATCCGCGCCACTGCATGCATTCGTTTGGAAGATGAAGCCTGTGCCCTTAAAGATTACAACGCACTCTTATCTCGCGCCCCCAGCTTTGTGCCTGCGATAAATGGTTTGGCCTCAATTGCTCTTCAGAACGAAGATTTAACGAAGGCGTCGACGCTCATCAACAGAGCTATGGATGTAGAGCCAGAAAACGCGATAACTTGGCGATTGAAAGGCCAACTCGCTTATCGTCAAGGCGATAAAGATGCAGCAACTGCGCACTTACAAAAAGCGTTAACCTTTAATAGGGACGATCCAATTGCTCTGCGCAATCTTGTAGACCTTTACTTAGAAGCTAAAGACTACGACACCGCTAAACTGTTTGTTGACGAGATTATCGAAGATACACCTAATGATCCTCTTGCCATTCTGCTCAATAGCTGGCTACAAAGTAGAGACAACAAACAGGCAATAGACAATGAAAAGCTAAAAGAGCTCAATGAGTTTATGGCGCAGTTAGACCCAGACCTTATTACCTCGCAGCCAATGCTGCTGTATATCAGTGGGCTGACTAATTTTTTCAATAATAATATGGAAACCGCAGCTAAGGATTTCACCACTTATCTGCAAAAAGAGCCTGACGATCTGCAAGCAGTATTGATGCTTAGTCAAGTTTATATGGCCACGCAGCAGGATAAGCAAGCACTACTGCTTCTTGAACGCCATCAAAAAGCGCTTATGGAAGACCCCGATTCAGCGCTTATGCTTGGCAATCTTTTTATAAGCCAAAACAAAGCGTTTAAAGCAGAACGTTTACTGCAAAACTTAGAGTATAAATATCCCAACGAAGGCAAGTTACAGCTTTTCAAAATTAAGCTGATGGCCGCAAGGGGCAAACGAGAAGAAGCGCTTTCTATATTAGAGGACAATCTACCCGCGTACCGTGACAACGCAGGCTTTTTATTTACTTACTCATTAATGAATTTACAAGCCGAAAAATTTGAGAAAGCACTTAGTGGCGCAGAACTTCTTGGTGCCCTATTTCCGGATGAAGCTGAAGTGTATAACTTGAAGGCCGGCATTTTAATCCGTCAGGGACTTCTGGAAGAAGCAAAAACCAATATTGAAAAAGCGCTGGAACAAAACCCGACGCTATTCCCAGCGAAATTTAATTTAGCCGCCACGCAGAGTAGATTAGGTAACGTTGAGCAGTCTAATGAGCTTATCGAAGAATTATTGACGCTATCTCCACAGCACAATGAAACATTGATGCTAAAAGCATTTAACCTGTCAAAAGAAGGTGAGTTAGATAACGCCAAACAAATTTATCTGGATATTCTTACGCTATCACCATCAAACATGGCGGCAAGAGAGCGAGTTTCATCTTTATACCAACAGCAAGGCGACACCAAAAGTGCGTTGTATCATTTAGATCTTTTGCTGAAAGACGACTTTGATAATGCAGACTACCTGCTTCGCAAAGCTGCCTTACAAATACAAACCAACGAGCGAACTGATGCAGAGAAAACACTGAGTATTGTCCGCAACTTTATTAACGACGATGCCGGTAAATTAATCACTTATATGGAGCAGGTTCGCGCTATAGGTAACGATGAAGCAGCAGAGGCTGCCATGGCAAGAGCCTATGAAATTGCCAACAACAATACATTTGTGACCCTTACGCTACGCCAGCCTATTATTAGATTTGCAAAGCAATGACAAAGCAAAACGATTACTTGCCAATATTTCGAAGGAACAGCAACAGAGTGCGGTCTATCATTTCTTAGCGGGTAGGCTTAATGCTAACCTAGGCAAAAGCGAGTCCGCAGTTAACGCCTATAAGCGCGCATTAGCTATAGATCCAAGTTTTGCCCAAGCGTTTATCGCTATTTATAACTATGCTCTTAACGAACAGTTTGTCGACGTTTTTCTAAACACAGCCCGTAAAATGGTCGAAAAAAATGCTAACAACTTACTGGCCAAAAATTTACTAGCGCAGTATCTGTTTTTTATTCGTGATTTTGAAGAGTCAACGGCTCTCTATGAAGAGCTCGTCAAAGAGCCTAACCTTTTAAATCCAGCTGAAGCTTACAATCGATTAGCGATAATGAGTATAGAAGCGTCGCTGGTGACCGCGAGAAACTATGCGCAAAAAGCCTATGAACTACAACCAAACTCAGCAAGCATTTTAAATACCTACGGCCATATAAAGGCACTGCGGGGTGATTTTGAACAGAGCTTACAAATGTTGCGAGACGCTTTTGCTAGAGACGCAAAGGATCCAAACATTCGCTATCACCTTGGGTTTACCCTTGCCAAGTTAGGTCGTATCGATGAAGCGAAAAAAGAGTTGGAATACGCGGTAAATGTAGAGCGCCCATTTTTCAAGCGCCCTCAAGCAAAAGCACTGCTAGAGAGTTTATAGTAGAAAGCTTATAAAGCGATTATCAGCTTTCGCCTTAGCGCTTGGCTTTGGCTTTGCCTTGGCTTGGCTTAAAAAAGTTCTATTAAGAGCCACTCGATTTAAGGGCAACATGCAACAAGCACTACCCGCAACAAGCGCAGTTACGGGCGTGCTTGTCCATTTTGCCAATTCCCGGGTTAAACGTATTCGTGGGGTCTAAATCTTGATAAAAGCGTTGTAACGTCTCCTCTGCGTCATATAAATGACCCACATTATGCTCAGCTGGGTATTTCGCTCCACGATTATCGAGCAGCGCTAGCATGTCAGCCTTAACCTGCTTAGCATCGGCCCCCTTTTTCAGTACATAGTCTTGGTGAAAGACATGGCAAAAAAAGTGGCCGTAGTATAAGGCTTTATCGATATGCCGACTTATATGCTCAGGTAAGCTTTCTAGCCAGCTTTCATCGTTGCGCCTAAGTGCAATATCAAGGGCTAATACTTCTCCTACGTCATCTTCATTAAGAGTTTGATAACGCATGGCTGCGCCTGCAGCAGCAAATCGCAACAAGAAGGCTTTCGACGCTTCCACTTTATTGCAAATAATAAATGCACCTTCTCTCTTCTCTGTATCAAAAAGATTACCTAAGTACCGCTTCGCTTCCTCTATACCTTGATTACTCATTTTAAGAATAAGATGGTGTTCGTACTGGTCTCGAAATTGGGTTAATGATTTAGGTAAAAACTGAGGAAAAAGACCACCCGCCAGCTGCATTGCTTTGTCGGTAAAATGGTTAGGAAACACTGCTGAACGACGAAGTAACGCGTCAATGCGACCTTTAGCGGCAAATAATTTGGGAAGTGCTGCTGTACCTAAGTGATGAATACATAAGCAGGTGTCTTTTCCATATTTTTCTGCAATGTTGAACATGTTTCTATGCAAATACTCCCCCACTTCGGGAAGTTGCGAGAACTGAGCTAACATATCCCGTCTGATTTGCGTTAATACTGCCTGATCATTGGTGCCAATATAGAAGGTTTGCTCTTCTTGAGGTACTTCAAAAGTATCAACAACAACAGCGAAAATGGCTATTTTGCCAGCGCAGCCGCTGGCCTCGAATAAACGAGATGGGTCTGCGTTAAAGCGGCTAGGCGTATCGGCGTGAGTATTTCGTACTATCTCTTCATAATCACTGGCAGATGCTTTTTTATCAGTCTGTATTTTATCTTTCGCAAAATTGCCCGATGAAAGGTTTGCAATGATGTCTTCTGGAGTGTCACCCAATTCAATGCCTAGATGATTGACCAGCCCCAGTTTGCCACTTTTATCTACATGGGCGTAAAGCGATAGCTCAGTATACGCAGGGCCTCGCTTAACCAATGCACCGCCTGAATTATTGGCTATCCCCCCGACTATTGAAGCTCCTAAACATGAAGAGCCAATGACAGAGTGAGGTGCCCTTCCCAATGGTGCTAATTGCTTTTCAAGCTTGTGCAGTGTAGCACCAGGAAAGCTGATGGCTTGCTGACCATTATTGATAAGAACGATATCGTTCATCGCTAATGTATTGATAACGACTACTGGCCTGTCGTAGTCACTGCCACTTGGCGTAGACCCTTCAGTAAGGCCTGTATTTGCCGCTTGCATGATAATAATGCATTTTTCGGCGACACAAATTGTAAGGGCTTCCCAATATTCCATAAGCGTTTTAGGGAAAAGAACAGCGATAGCATCACCGCCGCCTGAACGCCAGCCCGTTCTGTAGTGCTCGGTAACTTTACTGTTTACAGACACGCTGTCATCACCTAACGCACCTTGAAACTGTTCAATAATACTGTTTATTTTCACTGCCGCTCTTTTTTCAATTTCATTGTTTATCAATTCCTATACTACCGTCTCAACACAAAGATGCCCATTAAATACAGACACAAAAAAGCGGGTGTTAAACCAACACCCGCTCGTTTTTTACCGCACTAGCTTAGCTGTTTTTTTAAAGCATTAACTCAATAAAAGTTTGCCTACCTATTCGTTCACAATAAACAATTTTTCATTGTTGGCATCTATCTTAACCGTAGACTCTGGCTCTAACTCTCCTGAAAGCAATTGCTGTGCTAACGGGTTTTCTATTTGAATTTGAATCGCCCGTTTGAGCGGCCTTGCCCCAAAGATAGGGTCGAAACCAGCTTCGGCTAGCTTGTCCATTGCACGGCCAGTAAGGCTGAGCTTATACCCCTTCTCTGCAAGCCTCGCTCTTAATGATGCAAGCTGTATTTTTGCAATCGCTTTTATCTGCTCTTTACCCAAAGGATGAAATACAACAATGTCATCAACACGGTTTATAAACTCAGGGCGGAAGTGCTGGCCTACCACATTCATCACCATCGACTTCATTTCATCGTACTGACTTTCATCATGCTTATCTTGTATGACGTCTGAACCAAGATTAGACGTCATGATCACAACGGTATTTTTAAAATCTACTGTGCGACCTTGACCATCTGTTAGTCGACCATCATCGAGCACTTGAAGCAGAATATTAAATACATCAGGATGAGCTTTCTCCACTTCATCTAACAGTATGACTGAATAAGGCTTTCTGCGAACGGCTTCGGTTAAATACCCTCCTTCCTCATAGCCGACATAACCAGGAGGAGCGCCAACAAGGCGTGAAACCGAATGCTTTTCCATAAACTCAGACATGTCTATTCTGATCATGGCGTCTTCGGTATCGAACATAAAACCGGCCAGCGTTTTACACAATTCAGTTTTACCCACGCCCGTAGGCCCTAAAAACAAAAAGGAACCAATTGGTCTATCTGGGTCCGCTAATCCTGCTCGAGAGCGACGAATAGCATTAGATACCGAGTGCAATGCTTCTTCTTGGCCTACCACTCGTTTGTGCAGCACATCTTCCATGCGAAGTAACTTATCTCGCTCACCTTCTAACATTTTAGATACCGGGATGCCTGTCCACCGAGACAATACATCTGCAATTTCGTTGTCTGTTACCTTGTTCTTGACAAGCTTGGTTTCACGGGTTTCATTTTCAGCGGCGTGCTCTAATTTAGCTTCAAGTTCTGGAATTCGCCCATATTGAAGCTCAGACATACGATTAAGATCGGATGCTCGACGGGCAATCTCTAAATCTAGTTTAGCTTGCTCGAGCTCAGACTTTATTGTCTGCGTGCCCTGCATGGCGTCTTTTTCATCAAGCCATACTTTTTCGAAAGCCGCATATTTAGTTTCCGCCTGCTCTCGTTCAAGCTCTATCATTTCTAAGCGCTTATGACTGGCATCGTCCGTCTCTTTAGCCAACGCTTGTTCTTCTAGCTTCAACTGAATGATTCGACGCTCAAGCCTGTCCATATCTTCAGGCTTAGAATCTATTTGAAGTCGAATACTTGATGCGGCTTCGTCAATTAAATCGATGGCTTTATCAGGCAGTTGTCTGTCGCTTATATAACGATGAGACAAACTTGCAGCCGCTACAATAGCAGGGTCGGTAATATCAACAGAGTGATGTAGCTCGTAACGCTCTTTAAGGCCACGCAATATAGCAATAGTGTCTTCAACACTTGGTTCTTCCACTAATACCTTTTGGAATCTGCGCTCCAATGCCGCATCTTTTTCTATGTATTGACGGTACTCATTAAGAGTCGTCGCTCCCACACAATGAAGTTCCCCGCGAGCGAGCGCTGGTTTAAGCATGTTACCTGCATCCATGGCACCATCACCTTTGCCAGCTCCAACCATGGTGTGAAGCTCGTCAATAAAGAGAATGACTCGTCCCTCTTCCTTCGACAGCTCATTAAGAACTGCTTTTAAACGTTCTTCAAATTCACCGCGGTATTTAGCGCCAGCAATCAGTGCTCCCATGTCCAAAGAAAGAACTCGTTTGTTCTTAAGCCCTTCAGGCACCTCACCGTTAATAATTCGCTGTGCTAGCCCTTCAACAATTGCCGTTTTACCCACACCTGGCTCACCGATTAACACCGGATTATTCTTTGTGCGGCGCTGCAACACTTGAACAGTGCGGCGAATTTCATCGTCTCTGCCAATGACTGGGTCAAGTTTACCCTGCTCCGCTCGCTCGGTAAGGTCGGTAGTATATTTTTCTAATGCCTGACGCACATCTTCTGCATTGGGGTCGGTAACCGTTTGACCGCCGCGCATATCATCAATTGCTGCCTCTACGATATCTTTGGTCACGTTAAGGCTTCTTAAAATTTCACCGAGTCGACCTTTATCGTCTATGGCGGCAACAACAAAAATTTCAGAAGTGATGTAGTCGTCTTTACGCTGCTGTGCAATCTTGTCACACATATTAAGTAAGATAACGCTGTCCTTACCTAACTGAACTTCACCGCCAATACCCTCAATGCGAGGAAGCCTTTCTATCGCTTGGCTTAACGCCGAACGCAGTGCGTTAACGTTAATTTTTGCTTGGTCAAGTAATGGTCGCACTGAACCGCCCTGCTGATTAAGCATGGCCGTCATTAGGTGGACAGGTTCGATATATTGATGGTCTCGACCCAATGCGAGTGATTGAGCATCGGATATAGCGAGCTGAAATTTACTGGTAAATCTGTCTAATCTCATAACCTCAACCTTAAAATGAATATTTCTTTATGTTCTATTTATGGGAGCTTATGAATGACGATTCAAGTAAGTAATGACAAAGATGATGAAAAACTTGATTGAGCGCAAAGTTAACGCTTGCCAATGACACTCACAATTCGACCTGTAGCCTCGAAATTGCTGTGCGTGGCTTTTCGATGGGAATAAAACAAGTCGCTACGGCAATAGGTACAATAATGGCTTTGCTCAACGTGTTTAATACCAAGGTGTGTTAACTGCTGATTTGCTATTTGAGGTAGGTCTAACAGGTACTTACCCGCTTGCTTTTTTGGCGTTACGCAGTTTTTGTAATAGGAGAATTTGTTGGCAAGCGCTTCGTTAACCTCGTAACACTGTCCACAAATGGCAGGGCCAACCCAAGCTATTAGCTGTGATGGATCAGTAGAAAAGTGCGTTACGGCATTAGCAAAAATAGTGGCTTCCAGTCCCTTCCATCCGGCATGGATAGCTGCAACTTCCTTTCCTCTATTATCGCTTATCAGTACCTGTCTCTTATACACATCTGACGCTGCCGACGAAGAGGATAGT
>OJEM01000370.1_pt1 | contig 11160 bp, 7 predicted proteins | sample 1593651 | NCBI WGS metagenome assembly OJEM01 (sample SAMN05416819, study PRJEB24817) | seawater metagenome | isolation source: Sea water | place: Canada:Atlantic | collected 2013-07
GATGGCTCACCGCCCCGCTGCCATCGCCCAGCACCTGCACTTCAATGTGCCGTGCAGCGGGCACCAGCTGCTCCACATACACCGCCTCATTACCGAAAGCCGCCTTCGCCTCCGACTGGCAACGCTGAAAGGCCGCCTCCAGCGCTGCCGGGTCAGTAACCGCTCGCATACCGCGCCCGCCCCCGCCGCTCAGGGCCTTGATCATCACCCCGCGGCCATCCAGCGAAGCCATAAACGCTTTCGCTTCTTCCAGGGATACCGCCTGGGCCGAGCCCTGCACCAGCGGCACCTGGTAACGAGCCGCCAACGCCCGGGCCGAGGCCTTGTCGCCAAACAACCGCAACGTCTCCGCCCCCGGCCCGATCAACGTCAGCCCGGCCCGGGCACACTGGTCGGCAAACTCCGCATTCTCGGCCAGAAAACCGTACCCGGGATGGATCGCCTCACAACCCTGCTCCCTGGCAACCGCAATCAACTGCGCCCCATCCAGATAAGCCGGCACCCCCCGCCCCGGCAACGCCGCTGCCTGATCCACCTGGCGGGTGTGCAGGGAATGCTGATCATCCCCCGCAAACACCCCCACGGACCGAATCCCCAGATCCGCACAGGCGTTGGCAATACGAATGGCAATCTCGCCACGGTTAGCGATCAGGATGGCAGAAAACGGGACGGGCACGGCGGTCTCCAGTCTTAGATTCGACGGCAAAGACCACAGTGTAGCCAGTTGGCGTTATCGATGGCATTGATCGGGGTGCATGGAGGGGTATGCATTGGGTTAATGCTGGTTTGTCGGGATAAAGGGCACGGGGCAAGACCTGACCCCCGTGATCCGATCACTGTACGACCCTATACATCGTTCTTCCATCTAATGGGTAAAACGGCGGCTTTATATCTCTGAACTCACCATCTTTAAAAAAGACTTGGGCCACCCCCTCAAAAAGATATGGATTCAAAGGGTTTTTAGCATTTGGATTGTGATAAATAGTCACTGAATTTTTCCAAAATTCGTTATATTCTGGATCAGTAACAGCAACATCATAATCAACAGGTTTATCGTTGTTATAAATAATTGCCCTGCCTTTTAACCGAATTTCTAAATCACGACGACCAAACTCAGCCAAGTAACCCATTCGAAGAAACTTTCCAATGGTTGCTTGATTTGAATGGATAACGGCACTTATGTTTTCGGCCCCTGGTTGCGCAAAAAAATTAGAAGGGATTTCTTTCCCTTTCCATTGATGCGAATCAACCGTATCTGATACCCTTTCGATAATGCCATCAGCGTTTATCTTATTTTTTCTTACTACTCCATAAAGATAAGCCTCTAAGCCAGGTCGACTCCACATCATAGAATTTCTTTGATGAAAGTCATGTATCGCAATGGCAAAAGGGTTACCTGCAACATGCTTCTTCTCCCAGTATTTTTTATTCAATTTGGAGAAAAGCGGGCTCCCATACTTGATTGGGATGTAATTTGATAAAAGATCAAGCATCTCCTCACTATTTTTTGGCTCATCTTCATCAAATCCATTTTGACTTGGATTCACCGTAACAGCTTCAACACAAAATCTTATGCCCAGTTTTTCAATAACATAATCAGGCGCGCTATAATCTCTATTGATCGTAAAATCCAGCTCATGAAAAAGCGCATACAAGTATAATTCCCACAATCGAGGGTTAAATCCCGAGCTCTGGAATTGCTCAATGTAATTACCATCTGGATCTTCGAAAGAATAAGCCATTTCCTGAATAAGCTCTTTTGCGGGTGACATTGAATCTGAACCAGTAAGAACTTTATAATCTTCATGCATTACTCTTTCTTTAACTACTGGCTCAAAAATAAGATTTTTTTTCCTTTTTGAAACACCCTGAGGATACTCTTCGGCACCACTTTCAGAGTGAAATAAGATAAGAGAAAACAAAACCTCTCTGGCATCATTAATGTCTTCAATGCTATGGCGACAATCAATAAGTCTGAAAACCCCTACTTCATCACGCCCCATAACAATCGCGACAAAATCATTATCAATTTTGTCGACTAGCAAAGCCCCTAAAACAGCATTGTTTTCATTTGAAAACCACTGTATTTCTTCGGCTATAGATTTTACCAATGGTATTCGAGCATAACTTAATGCTTCAAACCTTGCCTTTGATATCTCTCTGACATTGCCAGCGTTTTTCTTCTTCATTTTCTTAATTTTAATTGCTCGTCTTTTTTTTACGTCACGTCTGGACTTTACGTTTTTTATCTTTCTTTTTATGGACTTTGCTCTAACTTGGCTCATTTTATCCGCCCAATCTATAGATATTCACATCTACATTTAAATTCTTTCAGACAACCCGACTGCCACCCACAAAAATTTTATCAACCCATACGCTTTTACATTTTAACCGACTCGGATTTAAAAACGAAACCCAAAAAGACCACCTGCAGAGGTATCAGTAATATTAAGATCAACACGGTGATCTTCCAGATTGAAGTCTGTAAATAACGACATATCAGGCATGTCATCTGAATTCATTGTGACAATATATTGAAAATTATATTTTTTTGCCATTTTAGAGCCAAGAACTAGAGCCTTGGCTATTTGGCGTTCATCAACACCATCAAAAATGACACTATCATGCACAAGAATTTTAGGGCGGTTAGGCTCATTCGACCAAAGCTTCATAAGCATCATATCGAAGCAGAATATCTGCATTTTTGACTTGCCTGTACTTTTCTTACCGGGTATATCAAAATCAAACTTCGGGCCGTTATCAGTTGGGTCAATAATAAACTTTCCTGGTTCTTCGTATAACTTTCCTGAAATATCCGCAAATGCGATGATTGCATCGCTGATTGCTTTGTCTCGCTCTGTATAATCAATCCGCATCTTCTGCTGAAGATTGTGGCGGTCAATTTTAAGATCGGATTTCTTCTTATCCAGATTTTCTGTCACCTCTAATTTTTTATTCAATTCGAAAAGTTCTGCCTCTAGAGTGGTCAGCTCTGCCAAGAACCTCATATACTGCTCAAGTGCTCCGTGACTTTGAAGCAGACTAAATATATTTGATCTCTCATTATCAAGAGTCTCTTTTTTTGAATATCGCGCGTTGACTCTTGCAATAATTTCATTCATTTCTTGCTTGAGATGTTCGCGACGATTGCGCACAACTGATTCGTGAAATACAGAAACCTCTTCAAAGCGACGCTTTACCATTTCAGGAAAATCAATCTCAGCTTCGTTAAAGAGCTTCACTACCCTGCTTGTGTCAACATCACTCTCATCTTCAAGCGCTCTCTCTAACTGTGAAAGCCACTCTTTATCTGCTGTATCTTCTGCTGATATGTCTGCAAGCTGTTTAGTAATCTCTGATGCCCGCTTTTCTTTTTCTTCATACTCAGGGAGAACTTTGAAGTCAGATAAAGCTTTTTTTAGCCTTTCAACTCGCGATTTCTTGAGGAGGATCTCTGTTTTTAGATCAGAGGCCGAACCCAAAATTTCTCCTAGAGCACCCTCATTTTAGGCCGATTTCAGAGCTTTAATTAGCTTATCTTTTTGTCGGACACCTTCGAATTCTTTAGCAATCTTCCAGTCTAGTTTAAGAAGATACGTTAACGCGACCTGAACCGAGCACGTTGATTGCTGAGGAAACCACTTGTCCGGCGAATCAAACCCTTTAGGGGGACGAATAAAATATGAAAAAAGTGATCTAAACGTCGGACTGTTTTTTATTTGGGTTACAGATTCTGAAAGGCCAAAGTAATTTTCACCCAACAACTTAACCCAATTTTCGTTACTACAATAATACTCACCATCTAGCTCTGACAGCTGCAGAAGGGACTCCGGCGCTCTTTTGACGAAAATTTTCGTTGCATGATAGCCTGATCTTTCAATCTTTAATGGCTTGTCGTTTAACGTTAACTCCATTCCAAAGCGTGAAGACTGAAGTTCCTTAGCTTTAAGAATGTTTCCTTTTTTCAAATCACCGCCGTATAGAGAGCTTATTATCTCGACTAGGCTACTTTTACCCGCCCCATTTCGAGTTTGGCCGTCAGTGGAATTAGTGCCTTTCTCAGCAAGCACAAGGTTGAGGCCGGGGTGGAATTTGACCGGCTTGAAACTAGGGTGATCGCTATAAATTTTATAAAGCATTGTTATCAACCCTGCTCAATCTCCCGTTGCACTCTTCTATAGAGCCAATCAAATAGAGAAAATCAAGCGACAACACATACCAGTCATAGGGTATTTCACCTTGCCTCATACTTTTTTTCTGCCTTTCCCGAAATTCATTCCAAACCGAGCTAACGGTTGAGCGGTTATTAATTAGGGTCAGTATCTCTGATGCCACAGTGATAATTGCTCTATCAGGGGATAAGTGCTTATTTGGTAAAATCATGCTTTCCATCCCTTTGGAGCATTTTCGTAGATATCACAGCGCTCAAAAAAATAACTTAGTATCGCTAGTGACGACACCTGAGCTGAGGCTTCACCTGTATCACCACCAGCAAATGTCTTAAGTTCCACAAATATATTATCTGGATCAGTTCCCTGATCGCGCAAAGACTGGTATTTATCGCGGAAGGATTCTGCGAGTTCTTCACCATATTCAGGATCAGGCCACCGCAACAGCAGGTCATTAACCAAATTTTCCTTGCGCCTTCCTGCCGTTAGAAGAGCCTCCACATCTGGGGAAAGATTATTAAATTCTAGTTTTTCCGCAGATACTGGAACTATGTCAGGATTTGTTTCTCTTCCATTTTTATTCATAGCTCTTAATAATGTTCTTATCGGCTCGTAAGTTAACGATGTCATATCACTTTCTGATGGAGCTGGCCCGAACAAATCCACTAACTTAGCAATTGGCAGAGAAAGGATTTTTTCTTTTAATATTCCCGGACCCCAAGAACTGATCTGCACGCTGGTGTATTCATCCTTTAAATCTCCAAAAGTATCAAGAGCATATTTGGGAAGCCCTTCGGAGTCATTGTGGACAAATACCCATCGTTTCATTCTGTCATCCCACCTATCGATAGCACCAAGAAAATCACCTGTTATCTTTTCTAGTAGCTGCGTCTTTCTGAAGCCAGAGCTAGGCGCATATGACTGAAAAACACATTTTTCTGGCACTAGATATCCATCGGCCTTCCCATCACCCTCTCTACCCGCCGCTTTTACCAATTGAAAGTTATCCTGGTGGAGCAACTCCATAACTGAGCAGAAGAAGTCCTCATACTCTTGTTCATTTTTTTTCGCAAGGGCAACATCAGCACACATCCCATACCAAGCCCTTCTTATTTGATCCATACGTAATTACCCCCCTCTTAATTATTCTTTGATTTCCGTCATACGAGTATCAGGGTTGGCCTTTGTACCTTGCACTTGGATGAAAACTGATTCAGGAAACAACAATGATTCAATGCCTGAGTCACTTAGGAAAACAATTCTTCTCAAGAAAAAGTCGCAACCGCCTGACGATATCCCATATTTTCGTCTGTCTTTTACCGACATCACATAAAATTAAAATCACTATATATCAATGGGTTAGATTTTTCTGTAAGCAATATCTTACAAGCTCAATCGACCACCACTTTTGAGGCCATTACGACATCACTAACTGGCCAACACAGCTATCGCGCCGCAAGCGACGCTCCTATGGAAATTCCACCCACAAAAAAGCCCGGCATCGCCGGGCTTTCGCTGTTAACTATTCACTATTAACTGTTAACTGCCTTTACTCCACTGTCACCGACTTCGCCAAATTCCTTGGCTGATCCACATCGGTCCCCCGCAGCACCGCCACATGGTAGCTAAGCAACTGCAACGGCACGGTATAGACGATCGGGGCAATGGTTTCCGGCACGGCGGGCATGTTCAGCACGTGGATCCCTTCGCCTTCTTTCACGTGGGCATTCTTGTCGGCGAACACGTACAGCTCACCGCCACGGGCGCGGACTTCCTGCAGGTTGGATTTGAGTTTTTCCAGCAGTTCGTCGTTGGGCGCCACGGAGACCACCGGCATATCGCTGTCTACCAGGGCCAGGGGGCCGTGCTTGAGTTCGCCGGCCGGGTAGGCTTCGGCGTGGATGTAGGAAATTTCCTTGAGCTTGAGCGCGCCTTCCAGTGCCACCGGGAATTGCACGCCACGGCCCAGGAACAGGGTGTGGTGTTTTTCCACGAAGGCTTCGGAAAGCTTTTCGATGGGCTTGTCCAGAGCTACGGTCTGTTCGATCAGGTTGGGCAGCTGGCGCAGTTCGTCGAGGATGCCTTCGATACGGGCATCGTCCAGGCCTTTCTGGCGGCCCAGGGCCAGCACCAGCATGATCAGGCCGGTGAGCTGGGTGGTGAAGGCCTTGGTGGAGGCCACGCCGATTTCCGGGCCGGCCTTGGTGAGGAATACCAGTTCGGATTCGCGCACCAGCGAGGAGCTGTCCACGTTGCAGATGGCCAGGCGACCCACGTAGTTGGGTGACTGGGTATCACGCAGGGCGGCCAGGGTGTCGGCGGTTTCGCCGCTCTGGGAGATGGTGACGAACAGGGTGCCTTCCGGTACCACGTGGTTGCGGTAGCGGAATTCACTGGCCACTTCCACCTGGCAGGGAATGCCGGCGATGTCTTCCAGCCAGTAACGGGCCACCATGCCGGCATGGTAGCTGGTGCCACAGGCGACGATCTGCACGGTTTTTACCTGGTCGAAGATGGCCGGGGCTTTTTCGCCGAAGGCGTCGATCAGGCTTGCCGGGTTGTCGATGCGACCTTCCAGGGTTTTCTGGATGGCCGCCGGCTGCTCGAAGATTTCCTTCTGCATGTAGTGGCGGTATTCGCCTTTTTCCGCATCTTCGTGGGTGCCGTCGAATTCGTGGGTGTCGCGGTTGGCCGGGTTACCCTGTGCATCGACGATGCGGATGTTGTCGGTGCTGATTTCCGCCTGATCGCCTTCTTCCAGGAAGATGAAGCGGTTGGTCACCGGCAGTAGGGCCAGCTGGTCGGAGGCGATGTAGTTTTCGTCGATGCCCAGGCCGATGACCAGCGGGCTGCCGGAACGCACGGCAACCAGCTTGTGAGGCTCGTCCTTGTGGATGACACCCAGGGCGTAGGCGCCATCCAGTTTCTTCACCACTTGCTGGACGGCGGTAAACAGATCCACGCCGGTGGCCAGCACCTGGTGGAGCAGGTGCACGATAACTTCGGTGTCGGTCTGGGACTGGAAGTCATAACCGGCGGTTTCCAGTTCGTCTTTCAGTTCCTGGAAGTTTTCGATGATGCCGTTGTGCACCAGGGCGAGATCGCTGCCGGACATGTGCGGGTGGGCATTGGCTTCGGAGGGTTTGCCGTGGGTGGCCCAGCGGGTATGGGCAATGCCGGTGAAGCCGCTGGCATGCTCGTCCGTGGTGGCGGCTTCCAGGCCGGCGACCTTGCCCTGGCGGCGCACCCGGGTAATGCCGGAATCATTGAGCAGCGCCACGCCGGCGCTATCGTAGCCCCGGTATTCCAGGCGCTTGAGGCCGGTGATCAGGATATTGGTGACATTACGCTGGGCAATGGCCCCGACGATTCCACACATGTTGGTTTCCTTGAATATTGCTTGCCGGTAGTGTTGGCGGGCTCACTGCCGTGTCTATTCGCCATGCGAGCATGGCTCCAACGAATTCTCGACCCTTTGAAAGCCCCTTTCTATTGTGGGAAGCGATGCTTGCATCGCGAAGGTGCCACTCGGGCCACCGTTATTCGCGATGCAAGCATCGCTTCCCACAAAAATCATCCTACGAGCTATGTTGCCGACGTTACTTCGCTTTGTGCCCACAGAAATCAGTGATGTTGAGGTCTTCAAAGACTCCTTATTTCTTTTTCGGGCGTTTCCAGTCGCTGACGTTGCGCTGCTGGCCACGGGCCACGGCCAGGCCGTTGTCGTCCACGTCTTTGGTGATGGTGCTGCCGGCGCCCACGGTGGCATTTTCGCCGATGGTGACCGGTGCCACCAGTGATGAGTTGGAGCCGATAAAGGCGCCGTCTTTCATCACTGTCTGGAATTTGTTGGCGCCATCGTAATTGCAGGTGATGGTGCCAGCGCCCACATTGACGCCCTTGCCGATCTGGCTGTCGCCGATGTAGGTGAGATGGTTCACTTTTGAACCCTCGCCCACATAGGACTTCTTGGTTTCCACAAAGTTGCCGATCTTGGCCTTGTCTGCCAGCTCGGTGCCGGGACGCAGGCGGGCGTAGGGGCCGATGGTGCAGTGCTCGCCGACGATTGCGCCATCCACCAGGCTGTTGGCTTCGATGACGGTGCCGGCGCCGATGTTGGTATCGCGGATAATGCAGTTGGGACCGATGACCACGCCTTCTTCAATGGTCACATCGCCTTCCAGCACCACGTTCACATCAATGATCACATCCGTGGCGATCTGCACGCTGCCGCGCACGTCCAGGCGGTTCGGGTCGCGCAGCGTGACGCCGTCGCGCATCAGGGATTCGGCCTGGGCCAGCTGGTAGATGCGCTCCAGGCGGGACAGCTGTACCCGGTCGTTAATGCCATCCACTTCCCAGGCGAATTCCGGCTGCAGGGTTTCCACGGTCAGGCCGGATTGCACCGCCATGGCGATCACGTCGGTCAGGTAGTATTCGCCCTGGGCATTGTTGCTGGACAGTTTCGGCAGGCAGTCTTCCAGGAAGCTGCGGGTGCAGGCGAGGATACCGGTGTTGATTTCCGGGATACCCAGTTCCGCTTCGCTGGCGTCTTTCTGCTCGACGATGCGCTGCACATTGTTCTGGCCATCACGGACGATGCGGCCATAGCCGCTGGGGTCGTCCAGGGTCAGGGTCATCAGCGCCAGGGTCTTGTCATCCACGCACTGGACAAATTCACGCAGGGTTTCCGGACGGATCAGGGGCACGTCGCCGTACAGCACCAGTACGACATCTTCCTTGACCAGGGGCATGGCCTGGGCCACCGCATGGCCGGTGCCAAGCTGTTCGGCCTGTTCCGCCCATTGCAGGTGGTCGCCGTTGACGATGTCTTTCACCTGATCACCACCGTGGCCGTAGACGATGATGGTGTTGTCGGCAGCCAGACTGGTGGCGGCATCCACCACATGCTGGACCATGGCTTTGCCGGCCACTTCATGCAGCACCTTGGGCAACGCACTTTTCATGCGGGTGCCTTTGCCGGCGGCGAGAATGACGACTGCAATAGACCCTGAACTCATACCCTGTCCTTATCGTTTTACCCTTGTCGCGATCTGCCGTGCCGCTTTATAGCATGACATCGTGACATTTCTGTCTCCGTGACAGAAACAAAAAAGGGTAGCACTTGGCTACCCCCCTCTGTGTTGAAGAATTGCAAAAGGTGCTTACCGCCCTTTCTTCTTCAACTGTTGAATTGCACGCAACTGGGCAACGGCCTCGGCCAGGGTGGCGGCGGCACGGGAGTAGTCCATTTCGGAGTTCTTCCCTTCCAACGCTTCCTTGGCACGCTGTTTTGCCTGCTCGGCAGCGGCTTCGTCCATGTTGTCGGCACGTTCTGCGGTATCGGCCAGCACAGTTACCAGCTTCGGCTGCACTTCCAGGAAGCCGCCGGATACGTAGAACACTTCTTCTTCACCATTCTGCTTCTTCACCCGTACCGGACCCGGCTTGAGCCGGGTCAGCAGCGGGGCGTGGCCCGGCATGATACCGAGATCGCCTTCCACACCGGAGGCCACCACGATTTCAACCAGACCGGAGAACAGCTGGCGTTCTGCACTAACAATGTCGCAATGCACGGTCATCGCCATTTGCTTGTCTCCCGGTGCAGGTTACTTGCTACGTTTGTTGTAGGCTTCTACCACTTCGTCGATAGAACCCTTCATGTAGAAATCCTGCTCCGGAATGTGATCGTAATCACCGTCAAGGATGCCCCGGAAGCCCGCGAGGGTGTCTTTCAGGGAAACATACTTACCCGGAGAGCCAGTAAATACTTCGGCCACGAAGAACGGCTGGGACAGGTAACGCTCGATCTTACGAGCACGGGCAACGATGGTCTTGTCTTCTTCAGACAGTTCATCCATGCCCAGGATCGCAATGATGTCCTTCAGTTCCTTGAAGCGCTGCAGTACAGACTGCACGCCACGGGCCACGTCGTAGTGTTCCTGACCAATCACCAGCGGGTCAAGCTGACGAGAGGTGGAATCCAGCGGATCGATCGCCGGGTAGATACCCTTGGAAGCGATGTCACGGCTCAGTACCACGGTCGCATCAAGGTGAGCAAAGGTGGTTGCCGGAGACGGGTCAGTCAAGTCATCCGCAGGTACGTATACCGCCTGAACGGAGGTAATGGAACCGGTCTTGGTGGAAGTAATACGTTCCTGCAGAACGCCCATCTCTTCCGCCAGGGTCGGCTGGTAACCTACCGCTGAAGGCATACGGCCCAGCAGTGCAGATACTTCGGTACCGGCCAGGGTGTAACGGTAGATGTTATCCACGAAGAACAGTACGTCGCGACCTTCGTCACGGAACTTCTCGGCCATGGTCAGACCGGTCAGCGCTACACGCAGACGGTTACCAGGCGGCTCGTTCATCTGACCGTACACCAGCGATACTTTATCCAGTACGTTGGAATCCTTCATTTCGTGGTAGAAGTCGTTACCCTCACGAGTACGCTCACCCACACCGGCAAACACGGAGAAACCGGAGTGCTCGATCGCGATGTTCCGGATCAGCTCCATCATGTTTACGGTTTTACCTACACCCGCACCACCGAACAGGCCGACCTTACCGCCTTTGGCGAAAGGACAAACCAGGTCGATTACCTTGATGCCGGTTTCCAGCAGTTCGTTGGTCGCTGCCTGGTCTGCATAAGTAGGTGCAGCACGGTGAATCGGCATACGCTCGTCTTCACCAATGGGGCCGGCCTCATCAATCGGGCGACCCAGCACGTCCATGATACGGCCCAATGTCTTGGTGCCCACGGGAACCTGAATCGGCTCGCCGTTATCAGTCACGCCAAGGCCGCGCTTCAGACCTTCGGTGGAGCCCATGGCGATAGTACGTACCACGCCGTCGCCCAGCTGCTGCTGAACTTCCAGGGTGGTTTCAGTACCGTCCACGGAGAGGGCGTCATATACCTTCGGTACGGTTTCGCGTGGGAATTCCACGTCGATCACAGCACCGATGATCTGAACAATACGACCGCTACTCA
>OJEM01000375.1_pt1 | contig 11054 bp, 9 predicted proteins | sample 1593651 | NCBI WGS metagenome assembly OJEM01 (sample SAMN05416819, study PRJEB24817) | seawater metagenome | isolation source: Sea water | place: Canada:Atlantic | collected 2013-07
TCTACACTATCCTCTTCGTCGGCAGCGTCAGATGTGTATAAGAGACAGAACATATATTGGCTGAATTAAAGCTTGATAATGACAAGGGTATTCGAGATATTGTGGAAGATGCAAACTCGTGGTTTTCATTTTTAATCTCCCTAGGCAAGGCCCAGACAGGTAAGTAATCCCTGAATCCCTCCATTTATTCTCCAACGTATAAATTATCTTAATCAACCCTCTCTGCTTGTTGGTATATTATTCTTTAAGAATTTATAAATAGCGTCAAGCACCGAACATTAGCGTCGATATGCATTAAGTCCGTTAAGCGTGTCGCAAGTTTCTGGTATTCTAGGCCCATCATTGAATTGTTAGAAAAGAAAATATGAAAGTTGTATCGTTTAACATAAATGGGATCCGTGCCCGTCTTCATCAGCTGCAAGCATTAATAGATGCTCATCAACCCGACGTTATTGGTTTGCAGGAGATAAAAGTTCACGATGAACAGTTTCCTGTGAAAGCTGTTGAGGACATGGGTTACAAGGTCTTTTTTCATGGCCAAAAAAGCCACTATGGTGTGGCCTTTTTAGCGAAAAAGTCGCCAACGGCTGTCATCAAAGGCTTCCCTACAGATGATGAAGATGCCCAACGCCGCATGATAATTCTCAAAACCACCGACGATGCAGGCGACCCCGTTACCATTTTAAACGGGTACTTTCCGCAGGGTGAGAATCAAAAGCACGAAACCAAATACCCCGCTAAGAAAAAATATTATCAAGATTTAATGACCTACCTTAACGACAACCATACGCCTGACGAAAAAGTCATTGTTATGGGAGATGTTAACGTGTCGCACACCGATTTAGACATTGGTATTGGCGAAGAAAACAAAAAGCGCTGGTTAAGAACGGGGAAATGTAGCTTCTTGCCAGAAGAGCGTGAGTGGCTAAACACACTCATGTCTTGGGGTTTTGAGGACAGTTACCGAAGCCTAAACCCACAAAGAGACGATGAATATTCGTGGTTCGACTACCGCTCTAAAGGGTTTAACGATAACCGAGGCCTACGAATAGATTTGATCCTCGCTACACCATCGTTGCACAGTGCGCTGAAAGACGCAGGTATAGATTACGAATTACGGGGAATTGAAAAGCCCTCTGATCATGCCCCAATTTGGGCTACGTATGAGTAAATTAGTGACTCATACTCATTGGTAAACCTTAAACGCTCTTAAGTGCACAAACGCGTAGCGCTTAACTAATACTACTATACGCAGGAGAAACAGTGAGTACATTGCAAACGTTGGCGATGGTTGTTTACGGGCTTTTCGTGTTAGGCTCGCTTAAAAACATAGACCTCGTTCATTTCGCAAAGACCAAACACCAGCAACATCTGGTGTTTGGTACTGCTGCTGCACTTTTTGTGCTGTGGTTGCTAAAGGCAGGTATCTTTGAAGGGTTAGACGTGCACTTCCTTGGTCTGTCTGTACTCACGCTAATGCTCGGTTTTCGCTACGCGGTTATTTCATCTTTTATTGCACTTATTGGCGCTCACATCATTGGATACGGAACCTGGCAGAGTTTCGGGGTAAATGGCCTACTCGGCACAGTACTTCCCATCGCCATTACGTACTTTTTCTTTATGCTGTCGTTTCACCGTATTCCAAGGCAGCTCTTTGTTTACATATTTGTGTGCGCTTTTTTCCCAGCCGCAGTGGGTATTGCGCTAAAAACCTTTGCCTTAGGCGGTTATTTCTTTATTGAAGGCGTCTACTCTTGGGATATTGTTTTCTCAAACTACGTGGTGCTTATTCCACTGCTTATTTTTCCTGAGGCATTGCTTAACGGCATGGCAATTACCCTACTCGTTATTTATCAACCCACTTGGGTTTATACCTTCCACGATAAGTTTTACCTCGATAACTGAGAATAGATAAATATGCTCTAGCAACCGAATTTCTATAACTAATTGTTAATGAGATTTTAATTATTTTTAATCTACACTATGTCTAACAGCAAATAAGTAGTTAATTTTATGCGCATAAAAACCTATTCATCAGATGAAAAAGACACAACAGCGGCCGCAAAAGAAGTGTGCGGTGCACTTCAAGACGATGGACCAACATCATTAGTGTTTGCGTTTACTAACGCAGAGCACGATGCCAGCACCCTAGTCGCGTCACTCAACGAATCTGGCGCCCCTTATCTATTGGCCACCTCGTGCTTGGGAAGCTTATTATGCGATGAGTCCCGCGCACAGGCAGACGCAGGTTTAAGTGTGCTATCGATTTTTGATGAAGCTGGCGCATTTGGTGTTGGTAGCGCCGATTGCTCAGAAACTGACGCCTTTAGTGCAGGTGCTAGCGCCCTTGAGAATGCGCTTATGAATGCAGGCCGCCCGTTTGAAAGCCCCTCTCTTATATGGTGCGCGCTTCCACCTGGTGAGGAAGAGGCCATACTCAATGGTTTTACCAGCGTTGTGGGCGAGCAAGTACCTATTTTTGGTGGCTCGGCCGCAGACAATACCGTAGAGGGAAATTGGTATATCAGCACATCATCACACAGCGGCGCCAATTGCTTAGCAGTGGCAGTGATGTATCCCTCCTCGCCGCTAGGGCTTAGCTACAGCTCGGGCTATAAACCAACTGAAGCCGTTTTTAAAGCATCGAGTGCTCAAAACAGGCACATAATAGAGCTTGATGGCCTGCCTGCTGCAAAGGCGTATAACGAGGCTACAAATGGGTTGATAGCTAAAGAATTGGCCGGAGGTCAAATTCTAGGGCTTACTTCTACAGCCCCATTAGGCAAGCCAGTGCAGCTAGAAAATGGCGCACTCAATTACCTTTTGTGTCACCCCGATGAGGTATGTAATGATGGTGGCCTAAACGTGTTCTCTGAGGTTATAGAAGGGGAAGAGCTGGTGTTGATGGAAGGAAGCATTGCCAGTTTAACGGCGCGAGCAGAGCGGGTTATCAACAACGCCATCATGCTGCTACCAGATGATAGCAAGCCCGTTGGCGTGCTGTTGGTCTACTGTGCAGGCTGTCGATTAACGGTTGGCGATGAAATTCACCCTATGCTCACATCCCTTCAAGAAAAATTTGAGAGCCTGCCTATTTGCGGCACTTACACCTTCGGTGAACAAGGTCGATTTTTAGACGGTAAAAGCAGGCATGGTAATTTAATGATATCAGCGGTCGTTTTTTCTCAATGAACGTTTTTCGTGATGGTAGGTTTGTTAGCGTTAGTTTTTTAGTAACCGTTTTAATGGCAGCGTTTAGATGAGTAAGGATTACGAAAACGTTCTTGAGGACTTAGCCCTCGTATATCGGCTGAAAGAGCAGGCTGAAGCCCACAAAAAAGAAAGTGATGCGCTGCTCGCTGGCACACGGGCTTTGCTTACTGCAAGAAACGAAAAAGAGCTGTATACCAAAATGTTTGGTATTTTTCGCAGCCTTTATAGCTACGACGTTTGCTTTGTATTAGAAAACGACAGCAAAGGCAAAATGCGCTGCACCAATACCACACACCCTGCGTTATTAGATACCATGTGGGACGTGGACGAAACACTTTCTCGGGCCATAAAAAGCTCTCCAGTGGCGCTTTTTAATGTAAAGCTACAGCCAACATGGCGCGAGCACCTTCACCTTTTTGATGCTCCGATAACCTCGGCATTACTGTGCCCATTTAGAGTGCACCACCAGCAGGCGGTTATGGTGTTTTGTCATCAAACCTTGGGGTTCTATACCCAAGAGTATGTGGATATGGCAAATCGCTACCGCACCTTTACTCAACAAATGTCTATGAGCGTTCAGGCCAAACTCATGGCCCTTGAAACCATTAAATTAAAAGAAGAAAAAGCGCAGGTTGAGAAGAGCCTGATCTCGTCGGAAAAAATGGCGTCACTAGGTCTGCTTGCCGCCGGTGTGGCCCACGAAATTAATAACCCCATCGCGTTTGTAAATAGCAATATGATGTTTATTAAAGAGGTATTGCCGTCTTTAAGTAGCATGCAAGATATTGTGCAAGAACTTGCGGAGGCCGCAACAGATGAAGAGCGCGCTGCTGTGGCTGAAAAAGCGAAGCAGTGGACAAGCAACAACAAAATAGGCCCCATTGTGGATGAAATTGCCGATATCTGTGAGGAGTCTGGAGAAGGGTTAAATCGCGTTACTGAGATTATCACTAGCCTGCGTTCATTTTCACACAGCTCAGATGTACTAGACGATGACACCGTCAATATAAACGACTGCATCACTAACGGCCTTAGACTGGTTAATAGCGAACTTAAACACAAAGTGACCATCAATACTGACCTTGCAGATATACCGTTGATTAAGGGGAAAACCGGTAAATTAAATCAGGTGTTAGTAAATCTGTTCGTTAACGCAGCGCAGGCTATGGACAACGGCGGCACGCTGACTGTTACAACACAATGCAAATATCTAGATGATAATGAAGTAGTGATAGTGACCGTGCAAGACACAGGTAGTGGTATTGAAAAAGACGATTTAGAAAAGCTATTCGACCCCTTTTACACGACAAAACCTACAGGCAAAGGCACAGGTTTGGGCCTTTATATATCGTTTTCAATCATCGAATCTATGGGCGGAAAAATAAAGGTAGATAGCGAAGTCAATGTAGGCACTACCTTCACGCTTCAGCTTCCTGTTGCAAGCAGTGATAGTGAAACTGATGATAGTGAAACTGATGATAGTGAAACTGATGATAGTTAAACTGGTGATAGTGAAAGCGACAATGGCAATGCTGATAGCGCTAACGCTAACGCTAATAAAGCGCCTTAAATAAAAAAGCCGCATCGATGTAATGATCAATACGGCTTTGATATTTACTAGAAAGCAGAATGTTGACGCTTTATTTCTTGAAAAGAATATCCATCACTTCAGATAACTCGCCTTTCCCAGCACGAATTTCTTCTTCCGATAAACCGGCAATCTCATGAGGGAAAACAAGCCATTCGTCGCTTTCGTTAATATGGTAGTCAGGCACTATGTCTGTTTTGTTGTTTTGCGGCTTATACCAAGGACAAGCAATGCGAATGTCTGTAGGTGTGTTTAAACGCATCAGCTTGTTAATTTGCTTAATCAGTGCGTCAACGCTGCGACCTGAATCAAACACATCATCAACAATAAGAAGCTTGTCGCCCGCATTGGCTTTTTCTACTAAGTAGTGCAAACCATGCACTCGAATTTCTTTTGCCTGCTGATTAATGCCGTAATAAGACGACGTGCGCACGGCAATGTGATCGGTTGACGTATCTTTGAATTCAAAGAACTCCTGCACGGCGATACCTATCGGTGCACCACCTCGCCAAATACCTATAATAAAATCTGGACGGAAACCATCGTCATATACCTTTGCAGCTAAACGAAAGGAGTCCTGTAATAGGGATTGCGAAGTGATAAAATTCTTGTTCATAACGTCTCATTCGGCGAAATTTAAAAGACCGCGAGTATAGTGAACTTCACGGTGTTTTGCACGGAAAACTCGGTTTATTCCTGTATGATTTACTTAAACACACAGGTGGTTTCTTTCGATTTGTTATTCACTTACTTTGCTAGAGGCTTGATCAGTAAATTATTCATTTTGCAGCACTTGAGAAGGCTGGGTTTTCATGGCCTTGAAGGCAGGGTAAATACTGGCCAATACGCATAACAACACAGAAATGCCGGTTATGCTGACAATTTGCATGATATCCATATCAATTGGCAGCCCGCTTCCATCGGCCGCCAGAGCAAGTGGAGAGTTAACCAGCGCTAATACATTGTTGAGTTGACTGGTAATAATGCAACCCAAGACCAGTCCAATTCCCGCGCCTTTAATTCCGTTAAACAGGCCATTTAAAACAAAAATCCACATGACCGTTTTAGGCATCATGCCTTGGGTTTGCAAAACGGCAATATCGCCCTGTTTTTCCGATACCACCATCACCAGGGCAGAGATAATATTAAACGCCGCCACTGCAATAATAAGCAGCAGCATTAACATCATCATGTTCTTTTCCATTTTTACCGCGTCAAACAAAGGCCCTTGCCGCTCTCGCCATGTCTTTATATGGGCAATATCAATACCCAATTCACTTTGAAGAGTATTGACTGTGGTTAAATAATCGAATGCGTCGTTTAAAAACAGCCGCACCGATTCGCCCTGCCCTTTAGCGTCGCGAAGCAGGCGATTAACGTCATTAATATTCATGTACAACACTTTGTCGTCCATTTGCGAGCCCATATCAAAAACCCCTGATACTGTTACCAGGCGTTGGCTCGGCATTCTGCCAAATGGAGTATAAACGCTAGCACCGGCAACCATCACGCGAAGTCGATTCCCTACGCGCACATCTAACTTTTGCGCTAATGCCCGACCTATAATGACTCTAAAGCTGCCCGCTTCTAAATCGGTAAAACGCCCCTGCTCCATGTTGTTCGCTACCATGGTGTGTTGCTTCATTTGCTCAGGATGAATTCCGTGAATCTGCACACCTCTTAAATCTCGCTTAGACTGCACCACCGCTTCCGTTTCTCGGTACGGCATAACCGCAATCACATCATTAATGGGCGATGTTGCGAGCGCGCACGTTATACCGTCTGTGGCTTCTGAGGTTATTTCAATATGGGGAACAATGCCTAAAATACGCTGTTTAAGCTGTCCTTCTAGGCCATTCATTACCGACACAACAATGATGAGCGCCGTAAGCCCTAAGGCAATACCAGCAACTGAAAAGCGATTGATAAAAGATACAAAGCTGGTTTGGTTGGCCTTGCTAGATTTGGCATATCGATAGGCTATTGATACTGAAAGAGGATAGGACATGGCGCCTTGCTTTAATAAAGAAATTAACGTCTCGTACCCCAATGGCGTGGCCACCCCATTAACATGGTCTCCCCATTAGCAAGGACCAGGCTTTAATTAGTCAAAAGGTGAGATGACGAGATACACCCAAAATAGTAAAGTGGGTATACTACGTGTAAGCTACTGGCTGCACAAGAATTAGTGGCAGGGGAATGTCGTGAGTAAACTTAGTCTAGATGAAAAGAAAGCCCAATTCGACGAATACTTTTCAATTGCCTCTGGCATTAACGTCAATGTTAGGCCGCTAAAGGACAATGAAGCCGTTCCAGATGAAGAAGGTATTGAAGAAGCCATGCCCTATGCATTTCGTATTGCCAGTGAAATGGCAACCATCGAGGCGCAGGCAATTAGACCCCTTCGCAATTTAGGCGATCACGCCGAATCGTTGGCCGACTTTCTTAACCATCAGTCTAGAAAAATAGATCTCATGATGTCTTTTGTGCTGCATCAGCAAGACGAAGAGGCACAGCGCTATCGCTCAGTAAAATATGGAGGCGGAGGCGTTATTATTGAGTCAGCATCGCCGTTAGACATTGGCACCACCGCTGAACTAAAACTTTTTCTAGACGCCGAAGCGGCAGCCATATTCTGCTACGGTGAAGTTATTACTTGCGAGAGCGCGGAAGATAGCTACCATATAGCCTTTATTTTCAGTGCCATTAGAGAGCAAGATCAAGAATTACTGGTGCGAGCTAGCCTGCATGTTCAAACCCAGCAGCTTAGAAAACGCGCGAAAGAGAAAAAATCTGGATCCTAATTGCCACCATAAGCAGTACTCATTGCCATCTTACATTGGTATAAATTGTATTAAACAGTTATAGGACGTCATGACAGCCACCTTATTATCGCTGCCTCTTCCGGCGCAGAAGAAAGACGCATCGTCTCAGGATCATAAGCAATGGGGGCAATTACAGGGTAGCAGTACTGCGCTTTGTATTAGCCAAGCACAGGAGCAGTATAACGGCCCAATAGTGCTGATTACTGCCGATACGCCATCGGCAATGAAGTTAGAAAAAGAACTCACGTTCTTTATGGCGAACAAGCCCTCGGCCAAAGATGTCCCTATTACGTTATTTCCTGATTGGGAAACCCTGCCCTACGACTCATTTTCTCCTCACCAGGACATTGTTTCTCAGCGTTTAGAAACCCTCTTCAGATTTACCCAGCAAGTTGACGGTATTTTTATTGTTCCCGTTAACACCTTAATGCAGCGTCTGGCGCCTACAGATTATCTTGCCAAATACTTGTTAATGCTGAACAAAGGCGAAACCCTAGACAGAGACCAATTCAGACGCAATTTAGAACAAGCCGGCTACTTACACGTTAGCCAGGTAATGAGTCACAGCGAATTTTCGGTGCGCGGCAGCCTCATAGACCTATTCCCAATGGGTAGCGAACAGCCGTTTAGAATAGATTTATTCGATGACGAAATAGACTCTATTCGCTATTTCGATACTGAAACCCAGCGCTCAGGCGACGCCGTTGATAAAATTCGACTGCTCCCTGCTCGTGAATTTCCAACGGACAAAGACGCGATCACGCTGTTTCGACAGCAGTTTCTTGAAAAATTTGATGCCAACAACGCCTCAGAGAGTATTTTCTCTCAAGTGAGCAAAGGCACCATGCCTAGCGGCGTAGAATACTACTTACCGCTGTTTTTTGAAAAAACAGCCACGTTATTCGATTATCTTCACCCCAAAAGCATGCTATTGCTTCATGGCGATGTGCAAGATGCCAGTGAGTTTTTCTGGGCCGATGTAAAAGAGCGATACGAACAATACCGGTATAACCTAGCTCGCCCACTACTCGCACCCGATGATTTATTTCTACCTATTAATGAATTGTTTGGCCAAATAAAACAGTGGCCTCGCGCCTCTATGCGCAGTGAAGTACTAGAAGATAAAGCGGGCAGCACTAATATGCTGTGCGAAAAGCTAGACAACATTGCCATTAACTCACAGAAAAAAGTGCCTGCCGAACGCTTAATTGCCACCGTTAATGAGGCAACCAAGCAAGGCGCAAAAGTACTGTTTTGTGCAGAAACGCAAGGCCGTCGTGAAGGGTTAATGACCGTACTGGCAAAAGCAGGCATTAAGCCTAAGCCAGTTAACTCATTTAACGAATTTCTATCAAATCACGATGCCATTGGCATTACCGTGGGATTGGTAGAGCATAGCTTTCGCTGGAAGAGCAAAGAAGGCGAGCTGCTTTTTATTACTGAAACCGAGCTTCTCGGGCACAAGGTAAGTCAGCGCCGTCTTCGCGATAAGCGCACTGCAACCGACGAAAGCGCCATTATTCGCAACCTAGCTGAGCTGTCTGTTGGGCAGCCGGTGGTGCACCTCGACCACGGTGTCGGCCGTTATCTTGGTATGCAGACCCTTGATGCCGGTGGCGTCACTACCGAATATTTATGTATTGAGTATGCTAAGCAGTCGAAGCTGTACGTACCCGTAGCCTCATTGCATTTAATTTCTCGCTACACCGGCGGCGATGCTGATAACGCTCCGGTGAACTACCTAGGCTCAGATGCATGGTCGAGAGCCAAGCAAAAAGCCGCTGAAAAAGTGCGCGATGTAGCTGCCGAGCTACTCGATGTGTACGCCCGCCGCGCCGCTAAACCGGGCTTTGCTTACAACATAAACTGGGACGACTACCAAAAATTCTCTGATAGTTTTCCATTTGAAGAAACACCAGATCAAGCACAGGCCATTGCCGCAGTAATGTATGATATGGGTAACCCACTAGCCATGGACCGTTTAGTGTGTGGTGACGTGGGCTTTGGTAAAACAGAAGTGGCTATGCGAGCAGCCTTCTTGGCGGCCAACCACGGTAAGCAAGTGGCTATTTTGGTGCCTACTACCCTACTTGCTCAACAACACTATGAAAACTTTAAAGACCGTTTTGCCGACTGGGCCTTTGAAATAGAAGTCATGAGCCGCTTCGTGAGCGGTAAAGCACAAAAAGACGTCACCCAGCGCATTGGCGAAGGCAAGGTGGATATTGTGGTGGGAACCCACAAACTGCTATCAAGCGATATAAAATACAAAGATTTGGGCTTAGTCATTATCGATGAGGAGCACCGGTTCGGCGTTCGTCAAAAAGAAAAGTTAAAATCGCTTCGCGCCGATGTAGACATACTCACTCTCACTGCCACGCCTATTCCGCGAACGCTAAATATGGCGCTTTCTGGTATGCGCGATTTATCCATTATTGCTACACCGCCTGCCCGACGACTTTCTATAAAAACCTTCGTGCAGCAACGTAACAAAGCCACTATTCGCGAAGCCATTATGCGTGAAATTTTACGGGGCGGTCAGGTTTACTTCCTACATAATGAGGTGGACAGTATTGCGCGCACCGCCGAGGAAATAGCTGAAATTGTGCCTGAAGCCCGTATTGCCGTGGGCCATGGTCAAATGCGTGAACGGGACTTGGAAGGCGTAATGAGCGACTTCTATCACCAGCGTTATAATGTACTGGTGTGTACTACTATTATCGAAACCGGTATTGATGTGCCAAGTGCTAACACCATCATTATGGACAGAGCCGATCATTTAGGCTTAGCGCAACTGCATCAGTTACGGGGCCGTGTGGGTCGTTCTCACCATCAGGCTTACGCATATTTGTTAACGCCCCATCCTAAGCGTATGACCAAAGACGCCGGTAAGCGCCTAGACGCCATTGCACAATTAGAAGATTTGGGTGCGGGTTTTGCACTCGCGACTCACGATTTAGAGATTCGTGGTGCGGGTGAACTGCTAGGCGACGATCAGTCTGGGCAAATAGCGAGCATTGGTTTCAGCCTTTACATGGATATGCTCGATAAAGCAGTCAATGCGTTAAAAGATGGCAGAGAGCCGTCGCTTGACGATGCGTTGTCTGGCCACACCGAAGTAGAGTTGCGAATTCCAGCACTACTGCCAGAAGATTACATTGCCGATGTAAATACTCGACTGTCGCTTTATAAGCGTCTTGCCAGCTGCATGACGCAAGATGATATTGACGAATTCCAAGTGGAATGTATCGACCGCTTTGGCCTTTTGCCAGAGCCTGCTAAAAACCTTGTGGATGTGGCTGAAATAAAAATAAGAGCCGCTGCCATAGGCATACTAAAAGTAGACTTGTCTGCTACAGGGGGTACCATGGAATTTAAAGCTGTCTCTTATACACATCTGACGCTGCCGACGAAGAGGATAGTGTAGA
>OJEM01000383.1_pt1 | contig 10918 bp, 10 predicted proteins | sample 1593651 | NCBI WGS metagenome assembly OJEM01 (sample SAMN05416819, study PRJEB24817) | seawater metagenome | isolation source: Sea water | place: Canada:Atlantic | collected 2013-07
ACTGTTTCGCGATTAAAATGCTTCCATTTAGCCCAAAACTCGTACAACAAAGATCGACACGCCCTAAGGGTTCAAGTTAACTACAATTATTATTAAGAGAGCACATTCATGGGTGACGCTGTAAAAACATTGTCGAAACACGAAAAAGTCCAGGCCATCATGGATATTCTCGACGACCTTTACCCTGAAATTCCCGTTCCCCTTGATCATACCGATCCATACACTCTCTTAGTCGCCGTATTGCTTTCTGCGCAGTGTACCGATGAACGTGTTAATCAAATAACACCGAAGCTTTTTGCCAAAGCAGATAATCCATACGACATGGTCAAAATGAGCATTGAAGAAATTCAAAATATTATAAGACCCTGCGGCCTGTCGCCAATGAAGTCAAAAGGTATTTGGCACCTTTCTGACATGATCATTAAGCAGCATGACGGCAAGGTTCCTCAAGATTTTACGGCTCTTGAAGCTATGCCTGCTGTGGGTCACAAAACCGCATCCGTCGTCATGTCTCAAGCATTCGGCGTTCCTGCCTTTCCGGTAGACACACACATTCATCGTTTAATGTATCGCTGGGGTTTATCAAACGGCAAAAGTGTCGAGCAAACAGAGCGTGATGCTAAACGCCTATTCCCGAGAGATAGATGGAACGACTTACATCTACAAATAATTTTTTACGGCCGTGAATATTGCCCGGCCAGAGGCTTTTCGTTAGACCGATGCCTAATAACAAGAGAGTTTGGTCGAAAAAGTTTCATCAATGAAGTTATTAAAGAGCAGGAAAAGAAGAAAACACTAGCAACTAAGAAGAAAGCAAAGGCCGTAAAGCATAAATCGTAAAAACCGGAGCCACCTGTCCTCTAAATTCACGTTCTTGCAGCATGCAATATCGACATTCACCTTACAGTCGCTATGATTGAGTAAGGCTGCAAAAATGTACAGCAAAGATGAACACGCCCTAATAACGAAAATAAAAACACAAAATTGACAAACAAGAACTTGGAGATGTCATGCTACAACTTAAAGCAGTAACACTGAGTGCATTAGTGGGGGTGTTTAGCACATCCTTACTCGCCGCTCCCTCCCCCATTACCGATTCACAAAAAGAAACCGCAGAACAACTCATACAAACCGCTCTTAACAGTGATATGGGCTATGACATAGTCACATCACTGACAACAGAAGTCGGTCCTCGATTAGGGGGTTCAGAGGCTGAGGCTCGTGCAAGGAACTGGGGTGCCGAGCTTGGAAAAGAGTTAGGTTTTGATAGGGTATCTATAGAAGAGTTCACAATGCCTTTTTGGGATCGTGGACACTTACATATTACGCTCACCTCTCCTTATCAACAGCCGCTTTATGGAACAGCCCTTGGCGGAGCTGCCCCGAGCGAGAGTGAAGTTAATGCAGATGTAGTTTATTTTCGTGACATTCACGCCTTAACAGATATTAAAGACAAAGAGCTAAAAGGAAAAATTGCCTTTGTTGATGGCGACGCCATGGTTAAAAGCCAAACTGGTGCGGGCTACGGACAAGCCAATCAGCGTCGACGCATTGGATGGCAACATGCCCAGCGTGGTGGAGCAAGTGCCCTTGTTGTGCGTTCTGTTGGCTCGGACTCTCACCGCTTTCCCCATACAGGCATGATGAGTAAAAACGGCGACGAATGGGCAACCATACCCGTTATTGCTGTTTCTAATCCAGATGCCGACCATCTTCGCCGCCTTCATCAAGCAAACAAACCGCTTTCCATGTCGCTTCACAGTGAATCCAAGTGGAAAGGTGAAGTGAGCAGTGGCAATGTGATCCTCGATATCATTGGTAGTGAAAAACCAGAAGAGATTGTACTCATTGGCGGACATTTAGACAGCTGGGATTTGGGCACAGGTGCGGTTGATGACGGTGCTGGTGTTGCGATTACCACTGCAGCTGCAGCGCTTATTGCTAAGCTTCCAAAGCGACCTAAACGCACCATACGCGTTGTTATGTTTGGCGCTGAAGAAGTAGGCCTATTAGGTGCTTTTGCCTATGCAAAACAGCACGAGGCAAATTTAGCAAATCACGTTGTGGCCACTGAGTCAGATTTCGGCGCGCAAACAGTGTGGCAGTTAGTATCAAATGTTAATTCAGACGCAACGCAACTTGTGGACGATATCGCGAAGATACTGTCACCACTAGGCATTATTCGAGGCGGCTCTGATGTTGCAGGCGGAGGCCCAGATATTATTCCACTAGCAGCGAAGGGCGTGCCCACTATCAGACTCAACCAGAATGGTCGTGATTACTTTGACTTACACCATACACCTGATGACACGCTGGATAAAATCAATCCTGACGAGCTCGCGCAAAACATTGCAGCGTATGCAGCTAGTATCTATCTCTTGGCAGATACAGACGTAGACTTAAAAAGCGCGAAATAGCATCAAGACACGAGATAACAGTTAACATGGACGTTGGCTGTTCTATTTCGTGGTTTCTCTTATGCGGTTTTTCTTATTCGGTTATTCCCACGAGCCTTGAATTACGCGCTTCTAAAACGGGCTTTTTGGAAATTTGGCTTGTGAGTGTGTATTAAGCATTTTTCTCGAGCTAGGCGCTTGCTAATCAAATACGAATTTAATCAACACTGAAAGCGTTATGAAAAGTTTAATAACCAATTAAGGTAGGCTCTAGTTTCTTTCTTAGAACTGAATTCAATATGACGTTTGCTGTTTACTTCGGTAAAAGCAATGCTGTTTTTGTAGACTGAAATATTGGAAATTGGAGTTTGTACTGGGGAATTTTTTATAGATTGGATGTGCAAATTAATTACTTCTTTTATCATTATTATATTGTTGTTTTTAGTATTCCTTTTGTGGTCAGCAATTGGTAGTAAGAAATTTCAAAAACTTTATATTAGGCTCTCATAAGAGAGCCTAATCACTTCAAAGACTCTAAGCGTCTTCTAGCTTATCGAACAACAACGTTAGCTGCTTGTGGGCCTTTTTGACCTTGTTCTACTTCGAAGCTTACCGCTTGGCCTTCAGAAAGAGTTTTGAAACCGTCAGAAGCGATTGAACGGAAATGTACGAATACGTCTTTACCGCCGCCGTCTTGAGTTAGGAAACCAAAACCTTTTTCTTCGTTAAACCATTTTACTGTACCGTTTACAGAATTAGACATAATATATACCTTTTAAAAAATTGATGTTTAAGTGGTGAAATCACCGATAGCGATAGACATAAACGAGCTAGTAAAGCAGATGTATATCTATATAAAACTTCAATTGAAGGAATAAAAGAGTGGTACAAAGCAGTATTAGGTAAAGCGTAAAACATATCTAAAGCCCGCGTAAGATACATGCAAAGCATGGGCATGTCTAACCTTTTCACCATTGATTTACCAATCTCACCCCAAAAAAAGCCAAATGAAATAGCAAGCGACTGTTTTTCATGGTTTTTATTTATTTTTTTCATGTGATTTTTATTTGGTTTTAATTTCTCCTCGTTTGAAAAAATCTGTGATTTACGTTTAAAACACTTTTATTTTCGAAAATTGAGAGAAAATTAGGGTATGAGAAAAGGCCTGCCGTAAATAAACCACTCATTTTCTTATCGGCTTATTAGGGCATGCCCAAATATAGACCGTTCGATTTAACCCCGGCAATTAAAACTGTGTCTTCAAGTATTAACAATTACCTATTACCCTTAATCAAAAGTGTTTCGATAACGTATCAATAAGTTATCAATAAAAAATAAATAAAAGGAACGACTATGAGAATGCTCCACACTATGCTTCGCGTTGAAAACCTAGACGCATCACTTCACTTTTACACAGAACTAATGGGCATGCGCCTGTTGCGTCAATCTGACAATAAAGACTACGAGTACACCCTCGCTTTTGTGGGTTACGGCGATGAGGAGGATTCTACCGTACTAGAGCTCACCTATAACTGGGGAGAAAATACCTACGATAAAGGCAACGCTTACGGCCACATCGCTATTGGCGTAGACGATATTTATGCATTTTGCGAAAACCTTGAGCAAAATGGCGCTGACGTTTACCGCAAACCTGGGCCAGTAAAAGGCGGCAATACCGTTATTGCCTTTGTCCGCGATCCCGATGGCTATGCCATTGAATTAATAGAAGGTCGCTAGTCCCATTTAATCCAATTACAGTTACCGTTTTTTTTTAAAGCGCTGTTTATGACTGTGTAACTGATAAATGAAGCGCCCCGACTACGCACAATTCTTTTGGAGAATTCTTTTGAGTCTATTGATGAACAATCGCTACGGGATTTCGTTGTTTTTATTTTTCTGCTTAATGTCTTTACCTTTTGCTGAAGTATCACAAGCACACGGCCCATCAGCTGGGCTAAGCCCTGAAAAGATAAACAGCAAGGTAAGCAGCAGGGTAAAGAGCAATGAGGAAGGCCCAGAGAAATCTGGTAAAAGCCAAGCCTTTGAATTTACTGTCATCGCTCATCGGGGCGCCTCTGGCTATTTGCCCGAGCATACCCTTGAAGCAGCGACGCTTGCTTTTGCACTTAACGCAGATTTCATTGAACAGGATGTTGTGATCACCAAAGATGACATTCCCATTGTGCTTCACGATATACATTTAGAGACAGTCACCAATGTGGAATCTGTCTTTCCCGAAAGAGCACGAGAAGACGATAGGTTTTATGCTCGGGATTTTACATTAGCAGAGTTACGCAGGCTTAACGTGCACGAACGAGAAGATAAAAGCCAAAATAGAGTATTTCCATCACGTTTTTCTGCCACAACTTCTCGCTTTAGCATTGCGACTCTTTATGAGCACTTTGATTTAATAAGCGAACTCAACCGTCAGCTTGGCAAAAACATAGGGGTATACCCCGAAGTGAAATCACCTGCTTTTCACTTAGCTGAAGGAGTAGACGCAAGCCGCATTGTTATAGACGCGCTCCAAGCATTTAATTTGGACGGTGCACAAGACAACAGCTACTTGCAATGCTTTGACTTTAGTGAAGTGAAAAGAATTCGCAGTGAGTTAGGCTACAAAGGCAAAGTTGTTATGTTAATTGGCGAAAATGATTGGAAAGAAAGCAGTACTGATTATACGTGGATAAGAAGTGCAGAAGGAATGGCAGAAGTCGCTAAATACGCAAATGGTATTGGGCCTTGGGTACCTCAGCTTTTCAATCAAAACGACGCAAAGAGTAAAAAAATTGAAGCTGCAAACTGGGTAACACATGCACACAGCAATAATTTGACCATTCACCCTTATACCTATCGCCAAGATGCACTGCCACCAGGAATAACAGGTCCGCACTTACTAGACGCGTTGCGCAACATAGTTAAGGTAGACGGCATATTTACCGACCAGGTCCCTCCTGTACTATCATGGCGTGAACAAAGGCGTTCAAACGTTGATGGCGCTCAATAATACATCTGTGACTTATGACGGCTAGCACACAGCAAATACAGCTCAGCTAGCCAATCAGGCAATGATACTGAAGGGGCTCTGTCAGGACGCTCTGTTAGGGAGCTCTGTCAGGAAAGACTGTCTGGAAGCACTATTAATTAGAGCTTATCAATAAGAGCCGCCGATATTAGGCTACGGCGGCTATGACTTAGAAAGTCGTACTACAACTCGTCGATTTTGTGCTCGTGACTCTCTCGTATCATTAGGCGCGATAAAACGCTTTTCACCATGGCCCGTTAGCTTAATACGATCATTGGGTACGCCAATAGCGGTAAGGTAACTTTTAACCTCATTCGCCCTTCTAATAGAAAGCTGCTCGTTGTTCCAACGACCGCCATAGCTATCGGTATAACCGTCTAGCAGCACGAGCTCTAACTCACCATCTTCTTTCAGATACTCGCCTATCATTGCAAGTCGCTTTTGCGAGTACTTAGTCAGCTCTGTACTGGCATTTTGATAAGATAATACTGTGTAAGCTATATCATCGAAGGTGTAAGGAAGCAGGTTAGAAACACACTCCACGAATTGTCTGTAAACGCCGGCAAAATTACTTGCGTTCAGCGCCACACTCACTTTGTCGTACTTATTATACCAATCTTGGTAATAGATAGTGGGCCAGAACCCCTTTTCTAGCTCTGAAAGCATGGTCCATGCCGCATCTTGAGGCAAGTCGCCGTTGTACTGCTTTCTCATTGTCATGTCCGCTATTGTTTTTGGTGCGACACCCGGCATCCACTTTGGCGGCACAGAGTACACCGCAGCAACATCAAAACGATTGGGCAGCAAATGCATATCAAGCTCGAATTCCATATTCAGCTGTTTAGACGCCACACTCGTAAACATGGCATCACCGTATCCAGGCAGCTCATGATTTAACGTACACTGCAAACGCGATTCTGTATCAACCTGCCAGTTAGACGTTTCCACTGTTGCTGAGTATTGTCGCATGGCCGCATACGCTGCTGTCGAGCTCATCACAACGGACGCGGTGACGACTAGCATGCAAATGTAAAAGAGCCCCTTAAACGAAACTCTTCTTTTAAAATTCCACACTATTTTAAATATCGATAGCATAACGAAAGCCCAGAAAATGAAAATTTAAAAACGCAGCCACGCGTGTTTGAGTACTTGCTTCAGTAATTGTCTTAGCACCTGCAAATACAAACTATAAACAGTATATCGCCTTAAGCCCAAAAAAGTTTAGACGTGATTTATTAATTTACATTCTATTGGAGCGCATTACCCTTTCTAATACCGAGCGTTGCGATTTGCCAAGTAGTGAAAAACGGGTGTTTAACAACGCTAACGCCGCAGGTTTATAAATTGCCTTAAAAAAGTGCAGCACTAATTCGTGCTAGCACTTGCCTATTATCCTTGCGATAATCTCGTTCTATTGTTACCCGTGTCTGCGATTATCCTCACGACACTTCACATTCACTTGTCTTGAAAAGAGAATCTATGTCTTCAACCGCAATGCCTACTTTATCTCAGCGTTTCAGAGGTTATTTTCCCGTCGTAATTGATGTTGAAACAGCGGGTTTCATCGCTGGAACTGATGCGTTGTTAGAGCTTGCTGCTGTAACGGTAAAAATGGATGAAAATGGTCTTTTACACCCAGACGAAACCTTTCATTACCACATTGAGCCCTTCGAAGGCGCAAACCTTGAACCTGCCGCGTTAGAATTTAATGGTATCGATCCAAATTGTGCTCTACGAGGTGCTATTGAAGAAAGCGATGCAATGAAAGACTTATGCAAAGGCGTTCGCAAGGCGCAAAAGAATGCCGATTGTCAGCGCTCTGTCATTGTGGCTCATAACGCCGCCTTCGACCAAGGCTTTGTGAATGCAGCCATAGCCCGATGCAATATAAAACGCACGCCGTTTCACCCTTTTGTCTCTTTTGATACAACAAGTCTTGCAGGATTAGCGCTTGGCCAGACGGTGCTAGTGAAAGCGTGTAGAGCTGCAGGTATAGACTTTGACCAAAACGAAGCACACAGCGCGCTGTATGATGCACAAAAAACCACAGAGCTATTCTGTTATATGGTAAACCGTTACCAGTCATTGGGCGGTTGGCCTCTTGCTGAAGAAGAATAATCGGGGGACTTGGGCGTGCTAGTAAAGTACGCCTTATCAAGCACGGCAGATAAAGGCAGTATGGGTAAACGAAAGGACTCAGTAAACCATTAGTCGTATTTAATGAAAATTATTCTCAACTAGCCTTGCCAAAAGCACGAATAACAATTATTATCATTTACAGATTCATTTGGAGTATTCGATAATGTTTGTATGTATGTGCTACGGGGTAACCGATAAAAGTATTCGTGCTGCTGTTGAGACTAACGGCGTAGGCAACATGCGTGAATTACGTGAGCATTTAGAGCTTGGCTCTCAGTGCGGCAAATGTATCGGCATGGCTCAGCAAATTATTGACCAAACGATCATCGACGAATCCCTATTCAAAAACGTAGGTTAATAATCGCTTCGACGCTTCGCAAATATTAATCGATAGCTAGTTACAAACCATAGCGAGTTTCAAATCATAGCCAGCAGCATTGAGCCCGCCTTTTTCATTTCACTACTTAAATTCAAACTCCAAACCTGCATAGAAAAAGTTTCCGTTTATACCGCCCGGCGTAGTCGGCGGATACAAAGCACCAACCTCTCCCTTGAAAATATTAGTATCTGGCAACGTATTGAATAAGTTTTGCGCCCCTACTGTAAAACGAGTTTCCTTTGACACTTGCCACGAAAACTGCGCATCCATAGTCAGCCTAGCACTACCGTATATATCAAAGCCTGCAGATGCATCTAAGTGATCTTCATAAAATGAGCCAAAGTAGTTTAAGCGCCATGTAAATGCGAATGACGAAATAGCTTGTTCGAGAGTAATACTTCCCCTGTGGGCCGGCAAATTATCCTCCAGCATGCGTATCCGCGCATTGGTCAAATTTGGCGTAAGCTGAAACGCGCCATCGACCAATGCTGGGTATAACGTCACTCGCTCTACCTGCGTATCGGTCCAGTTGTAGGCAAACAGCAGATTGTTTTGCCATTCTCCTGCTGCAAATTGATAATTTACAACAACATCAACCCCCTGTGTTTTAGTATCAAAATCGTTAGTAAAATATTTTGCAGCGTTGTATTTAGCGGCATCAGGTCGACCATCGGCAATAAGTGCACTGATGTCATCTTCTGTGAGCGGAATAGCTGATGTAGTGCTGATCCTATCTTCCAAGCGAATATTAAAATAATCGACGGTGGCAAAGAAATACTCACTCACGTGCATTACCGCACCTACACTGAAATTGACCGATTCCTCTGGTGTCAGCGGTGTTGCGCCAAGCTGTACGGATATTAAATCTGTAGGCGGCAGTGTGGCTTGGTCTTCTAGCCCGTTGGGGCCATATGCCGTGGTCACGTTAATAACATTGCTCTGCCCTACCGTGGGCGCTTTAAAGCCTGTATTCACTGAGCCTCTTAAAGCAAAAAGATCGGTAAGTTTGTAGCGGGTACTCAGCTTGCCATCAAATGTAGTGCCAAAGTCACTAAAGTGCTCAAGGCGTGAGGCAACACCAAATTGTAGTGCTTCGGTAACGAAAAACTCAATATCGGCGTACATAGCCCAATTACTGCGGCTCCAGTTTCCAGCAGACTGAGGCTGATAGCCGGGAAAACCGTTGGAGCCAATTGAAAATCCCTCGTTTAAGCCTAGCGGCGGCTCAAATGCATAAGGCCCGGCAATATATGAACTCTCATCGCCTGCTTTTTGAAAATAGGTCTCTTTTCGCCACTCTATGCCAAGCCCAATACTCACAGGATCGTCGAATACAGTCTGAATTAACTTTGAAAAATCCAAATTGAGCGTGCGTTCGACTTGAGACACGCCGCCGGGGTCGAATGACGTAGGAGAAAGTGGGCCTAGGGATGGATTCACCGTGTTGGAAATGTCATAGTCTACATTGCTGTAGCCCAAACTCGCGCTGACATCGAAAGCCCAATCGTAAGGGAGCTCTTTTCTAAGCCCCACAGCTAGTGAGGCATCTTCGATGGTGCCACCAAAGCTTGGTGTAAATCCACCTGGATAAAGTTCGTTAAATGCAAAACAGTTTGCGCCAAGCTCTGTACTGTTATCCGCAATCTGCTGATAGGCGGGATTTTGTAGCACATTGTTATCCGTGAGGGTAATTGAAGGACACTGTATACCAGAATCGATACCATCTAAGTCGGCAACAATTAATCGCCGTGCTCCGGTTTCAGTATCAGTGCGGCTAAACACCCCTTCTCGTGTTTGGGGGTTGCGATAGTAAAATCCCCCAGAAAGCTTTCGAGTAGCTGCAGTGAGAAAACCGTATATGGCCGTGGTGGAAGACGGACTATAACCTGCGTTAATAGCGAGCTTCATATCGTTGTCAACATCAAGCGCTCCCCATATTTGCGCGGGATCTTGAATAAAACCATTACCTTGTTCCATCAGCGCTATAGCGTCGTCTCGCTGCACCGAGCGCGACGTTCCGCCCTGTTGACGATATTCACCAGTGACATTGATAAAACCAGTGTCGCCCAATGCAAAACCCCGATTACCCTGAAATTGGAATAAAGCACCATCTCCCTCGCCATAGGCACCTGATTTCAAGGCAAAGCTTCCCCCTTCCCTATCATCTTTAAGCACAAAATTAATGACACCGGCAATAGCGTCTGAGCCATATTGCGCTGATGCTCCATCTCGCAATACTTCCACCTGCTTTAACGCATACGCTGGAATAACTGAAATATCGGGGCCCTGTGCGCCATCGCTCAACCCGCCACCTAAAAAGGTGATGACCGCAGAACGATGCCGGCGCTTACCGTTGAGCAATAGCAGGGTATGATCAGAGGACATGCCGCGTAAATTTGCTGGCCTTACCAAGCTGCTTGCGTCGTTGATTGGCTGGTCGTTCACATTAAGAGATGGCACCATGACGCTTAGCATTGACAGTACGTCTGCATTGCCTTGAGAGCTTAACGACTTAGCGCCAATAATATCCAGCGGTACCGGCGAATCAACAGCGCTTCTAGGCGCATTTCGTGTGCCAACGATAGCAATGCGTTCTAGGGCGTTACTATTGTCTTCTTGCTCTTCTTCTTTGCGCTCAACGGGCTTTTTGGCAACTAAAGATGCCCGCGAGCGTATGCTTAGCACACCTAAATCATCAGCAATTACCGCAAGTTCGGTTCCTTCAAGCAGCTGCTCTAGTGCTTCACTTAGCGTATAGGTGCCATTGAGCGAGTTAGTTTTAACTCGCTTGGCTAAATCGAAGGGAAAAAGGAGTGTGGTATTTGCCTGCTTAGCCAACTCGGTCAGGGCTTCATCTGCCGATTGGGATCGCACCGAAAACGTAAATGAGGGCGCTTCCGATAGCGCTAGGGCCTCGCTATCGCGGCTTGCAGCTGTAGATTGCTGAGCATGGCTAATGCTTTGCCACCCCATGCTTGA
>OJEM01000384.1_pt1 | contig 10890 bp, 8 predicted proteins | sample 1593651 | NCBI WGS metagenome assembly OJEM01 (sample SAMN05416819, study PRJEB24817) | seawater metagenome | isolation source: Sea water | place: Canada:Atlantic | collected 2013-07
CCTCTTCGCCTACTTGGTATTGATCCATCATCGCGCACTTATCTTTAATCAGCTCCAGCGCCACGAAATTTGGATAATCTGGATTTTCACCTTCACCGCTAAGTTTGATCACAAACTCACGTTTGGTAAAACCGTTGGCACCGTAAGAACGGGTTTCATCAATCGAGTGAATCACACCCTGAGCTTCATAACTTGTCGACATGCTAACCACCTTAAAAAATATGGCGGTTATTGTATTGGGCGAAGACTAAAGGGGCAACAGCCTAAAACGTCGGACGGGTGTCGTATCCGCAACGTCGGACGGCGCATACGACAAAAAATCGCGCAGTAATTAGCGGTCGTCGTTGTATGAAAAATTCAAATGATATTCGCCGCCATGGCATTGGCCCTTGGCGTCTGGGTGCCAAGACAGCCATATCACTGGCAAACATCTTAAATTTGATCATTAGGATTTTCGGGCTATAAGGAGCCCGTTTTCTATTCTCTCTAAACTACTGCTCATACAAATACTTCTGAAACCCAACAAACGTCTCACGAATTGCCGCCGGTGTGCCCAGTTCTTTTGTAGCATCGCTGATGGTGTTGTATTTGAGTTCAATCAGGCTACGCATCTTCGCGGTCGACAGTTCGTCAACACCGTCAGCAATATAGCGATCGAGTACAAACTTAATAAACTGCTGTTGATTATAGTTATCGAAGCGGCTATTGATCAGTGGCTTAGCGGTGGCTACGCGTTCTTTACGGGTGTGGGTTTCGGTGGCATAGGCCACATAAGCCAGTACGTCGTAGACATCACTGTCTTTGGCGTCGATCAGTTCTTTCATGCTGTCGAGTTTTTCGGCGTCGTATCCTGCTTCGGCCAGACTTTGGAGCAGTTTTTCGCGTGTGCTTGGGTCACTCCATATTTCACGCAGTTGATCTTCATCATTGAAGAACTGTGGCAAATCGCCAAACAGCCGCTCGATAAATTCTTTCGCGGTGATCATCTTGCCGTCCGCGCTCCAGTAAAGAGCCGAGGCAACAAACTTGATACTGCGGGTCTTGCCATCGGACAATTGAATCACCAGCTTCTTCACGCACACACAAGGCCGTTGGCCGCATTCCTGGCAAGGCTCTGGCGGGGTTTTCTCGCAAATGCAGGGGCTTTGGCCGCAGCGTTTGCATTCGCCCGTATCACCACCACCGCCTTTCTCGCAGCTGCACGGGCTTTTGCCGCATGTGTCGCAAGGTTCCGGTGGATCAATCGGTTCGCCATCCCATTCCGGGTCGGCGAAGTTGTAATGGGCTTTAACAAAGTCGTAGATGGTGAAGTGGTCTTTGCCATCGTACATGCGGGTACCACGACCAATGATCTGTTTAAACTCGATCATGTTGTTGCACTGGCGCATGAGTACAATATTGCGCACGTTGCGGGCATCCACCCCGGTAGAAAGCTTGCGCGATGTGGTGAGTATGGTCGGGATGGTTTTTTCGTTGTTCTGAAAGGTTTTCAGATCATTCTCACCGGCTGCGCCATCGTTGGCAGTCACCCGCACGCAGTAGTTATCGTTGCGCGTCCAGCCGTTGCTTTTGGCGTACTGGTTAATGTAGTCGCGTACCATGCCCGCGTGCGCCTGTGTGGCGCAGAAGACGATGGTTTTTTCGTTTGGGTTGATGCGGTCCATCCAGTATTTCACGCGCATTTTTTCGCGCTCGGGGATGGTAATGATACGGTTGAAGTCGCCTTCGGTGTAGACACGCCCCAGCTCTGGTTCGCCTTGAACAACGATCCCATCACCCTCCATATAAACGTATTCATCCATGGTGCCGACAATGGGTAGCACTTTAAACGGGGTTAAAAAACCGTCGTTAATGCCGTCTTTTAAGGCGTAGGTGTACACCGGCTCACCGAAGTAGTTATAGGTATCGGCGTTGACGGTGCGTTTAGGTGTGGCGGTTAACCCCAACTGCACGGCGGGTGAAAAATACTCAAGAATCTCACGCCATGAGCTTTCATCGTTGGCCCCGCCGCGGTGACATTCGTCGATGATAATAAAATCGAAAAAGTCTCGAGCGTATTCACCAAAGTACGGTGTCTTTTCGCCGTACTCATCCACCGGGCCACTCATAAATGTCTGAAAAATAGTAAAGAAGACGCTGGCGTTTTTCGGCACCGCGCCTTTCTTTTTAATTTCGTTGGGTTCCAGCCGAACAATGGCGTCTTCACCGAACGACCCAAAGTCATTTAACGCCTGATTGGCCAGTACATTACGATCCGCAAGAAACAAAATACGCGGGCGCTTTTTTGCGGCTTCGGGGTTGGTCTGGGCGGTTAAACTCCAGCGGCTGTGGAATAACTTCCAGGCGGCCTGAAAGGCAATACAGGTTTTGCCTGTGCCTGTGGCCAGCGTCAGCAAAATACGCTGCTTACCATGAGCAATGGCCTCCAGCGTGTTGTTGATAGCGTTTTCCTGATAGTAGCGCGGCTTCCAGTCGCCTTTGCACTCAAACGGAATCTGGGCAAAACGTTCACGCCAGATTTCGGCAAACTCAGGTTCTGAATCAGCAGGGGTTGTTGGGTCGTTAACGGGATTAAAGGCCAGCGCCCAGAGTTCCTCCGGGCTTAAAAAACGCTCAACGAATTTTTCTTCACCGGTAACACGGTCGATTAGATAAATCTGATGGCCGTTGGTGGCGTAACCCAAGCGGCATTGCAAACGCTGGGCGTAGTCTTTGGCCTGACGCACGCCTTCGGTATAACTCAGAGATTCTTTCTTGGCTTCAATGGCAGCCAGCTTACGGCCCTTGTATTCCAGCACATAATCACAGGACAGTGCCGATGCCCGCTTGCCTCCGCCCTTGCCCCCACTTGGAAGTATACGACCCGGGCAAATCTGCTCGCGGCGAATAAAACTATGCTCCACCACACTCCAACCGGCCGCCACCAGTTTGGGGTCAATCAGATTAGCGCGGGTATCGGCTTCGTTCATGGTCATAGGCAATGCATCCCTGCGTCTGGGTCTTGTCTAGTGGGTTCAGTTTTTAGTAACGAACATGAGGCAAATCATCAAGCAGCCGCCTCGCTTTCTTTGGTCAGTTCGCCGGAGAAAGCTTTTTGAAGGAGTGATTTTTTGAGTTCGTCCAATAACTCCAGTTTTCTTAAATAAAAGCCATAGGCATCTTCAGATTTATTTCTAACTTCACTTAATTTGTCGCAAATCTCTTTTTGGGTGACCTTTGATTTCGGATAAAATATTGTGTTTTCCAATATTCTCTTAGGTGCAGTATGCCTAACCATTGTGCCTGTCGCAGTAGCTTTTATTTTCTCGATAGAAAAACCTGTCAACAAAAACCAATATAGTAGCTCTGGCATCACATCATCTGAGAGATATTCAAATTTCCCAATTCGCTGATTATGCAATGTATTGTCATCTAATATAAAAGCTGGCCGTCCTAATATTTTCATATGTGAGGACAAGTCAGTCATGACAATGGTCAGATCACCTTTAGTAAATTTGAACTCGCTAGGAAAGTCAGTATTACAGCGCTTTGTATTCTTTTCAGTAAAATAAAGGTTGCCATTCTCCTGATAGTTCCCCGGTGTAAGCACAACAGGGGAGCTCCCACTGAAGTCAGTAGTAAAGTCCTCTCCCTTAAAAGCATAACCATGTTTAATCGTAAAATGGGACGCCATAGGCTCAGCCACCCACCCCTCCTTACGCTGGCTAAACACCTGCTGCAAGTAGCTTTCAAACAGCTCCCGGACGTTTTTGAGGTTTTGTTCGGTTAAGGCGCGGGCCTTATCGATATCGGCGAAGGCCTGATCGAGAATGGCGACGATGCGCTTTTGTTCGGGGGGACTAGGTATATCTACGTCAATGGAATAGATTATATTTCTGTTTATTCCAGGCTTAACTCCAGTTGCATAACTTGGCAAATTAAGCAGAGAAAGAAGGTGGTATAAAAAAGTCAAATCAAATTTAGAATGATCAAACTCAATGTAATAAGTTACATCTAGCGGCCAAAATTTTTCTTCAGTGAGCGTTAGTTCTCCAGCCGACCCTTTTCTACCAACAATTATTGTAGGCTTATCAAAATAATACTCATCACTCCTACATTTAACTCCATTCGCGCCATAGGCGGGATATAAGCCATCTTCCTTCCGTATAGCCTTATCTAATGGCTTTCCGTACTCCAGAGTAAGAATGTCTCCAATTTTGTAGCGCGTCCACCCCATCACAACAACTCCTGAATCTTCGCCAGTATCGCTTCGCTCTCTTTATCCAGCGTAATAATCTCAGCAATGATGTCTTGCGGCGCGCGCAGTTCTTTCTCATCTTTGACGTTCGGATTTTTCACCGACAGATCTGCGGCCTGGGTATCTAAATCATCAACACTCACCGTCCAGGATTTATCAGAGTCGGCTTTGTTTTCTGAGGATTTCGCGGCCTTGGCCTGCAACTCTACAAACTCTTGCAGGTCTTTGTCGTTGAGTGGGTTGGTTTTACCCAGGCTACGACCGGGGTCGAGCTGGTAGTACCAGATGCTCTTGGTCGGCTCGCCTTTGGTAAAAAACAGTACGACCGTTTTCACGCCGGCACCGAGAAATGTTTTCGCCGGGCAATCGAGTATGGTATGCAGGTTGTGGTCTTGCAGCAGTTCTTTGCGCAAAGCAATGGCGGCGTGATCTGTGTTGCTTAAGAAGGTGTTCTTAATAACGATGGCGGCGCGGCCACCGGGTTTGAGTATGCGCATAAAGTGCTGCAAAAACAGGAACGCGGTTTCGCCGGTTTTGATCGGGAAGTTCTGCTGAACTTCTTTGCGCTCTTTGCCGCCAAACGGAGGGTTGGCAAGTATAATGTCGTGCTGGTTGCTGGGCTGTATGTCTTGCAGGCTTTCGGCCAGGCTGTTGGTGTGCACCACGTTGGGCGTTTCGATGCCGTGCAGAATCATGTTCATGATGGCGATCACGTAGGCCAGCGACTTTTTCTCTTTGGCGTAGAAGGTTCGCTCCTGCAGGATTTGCAGGTCGGTGGTGGTCAGTTGTTTTTGCCCTTTACCACCAAAGCCGCCGCCCTGACGCATGTAATCGTAGGCTTCACACAAAAAGCCCGCCGAGCCTGCGGCGCCGTCGTAGATGGTTTCGCCGATTTTGGGCTGCATGACGTCGATCATGGCGCGAATCAGTGGGCGCGGTGTGTAGTATTCGCCACCGTTGCGCCCGGCGTTACCCATGTTTTTGATTTTAGTTTCGTAGAGATGGCTGAGTTCGTGCTTTTCTTCCTGTGAACGGAAGCGCAGTTCGTCGACCTTTTCGAGGGCGTCACGCAGTGAATAGCCGCTCTGAATTTTGTTTTTGATCTCGCCGAAGATTTCACCGATTTTGTATTCGATGGTGTCGGGGCTGTCGGCGCGCTTTTTAAAGCCTTTGAGGTACGGGAAGAGTTCGCCATCGACGTAGTCCATTAGGTCATCGCCGGTTAGAGCGTTGTCGTGGTCGAAGTTGCCCTTTTCGTCTTTGGGTGCAGCCCAAGTCGCCCAGCGGTGTTCGCTGTCGATGATGTATTGGTAGCTGCGCCCTTCCAGCTCAGCGGCCATCTCGCGTTCTTTTTCGAAATCGTCGAGGTATTTGAGGAAGAGCATCCAGCTGGTCTGTTCGGTGTAGTCTAGCTCGCTGGAGGCTCCGGCGTCTTTCCAGAGTACGTCGTCGATGGCTTTGAAGGTTTGTTCAAACATGCTGTGCGCTACTCTACTTTTTGATTTGTTTGCAGGGCCTGATCTTTGGTATCAATAATTGCCCTGCCCGGCGTTTGATTTTTCTTTAGCCCGCATTGTATGTAGCCTGCGGGCTGGTGTCATTTTTTAGATTTAGTCTTGGCCGGATTTCCTGGTCGGCTGTACATCCGCTACGTAGATCTGTCGCAGCGGTAACAGTGTGCGGTAGCGTGGTGCGAGTTTGTGGTAATTCTCTAAGATGATATCGACTAATTGTTCACCGTCGATTAGGCGTAATTTAGATTTATTGCGCTCGGTCGCACGGGCAGGTTTGCTGTAGGAACCGAGATTCACAAACAAGGCGTATTCACCGTCGCCGATGGTGCCTAACAGTTGGTTTACTTCTGGTTCACCGGTGGTGCCGGTAATTTGTTTGCACTGTACTTTGATGATGGGTGGCTCAAAGCCAAGTTCATCACGATGAGCAATGATATCTACTCCACCATCCCCCGATTTACTGGTCACACGGGCGTGGTAGCCAAGGCATTCAAGCATGTGAGCCACAAAATGTTCAAACTCATAATCTGTGAGCGAATTTTTTAGGCGTTTGATGATGAAATCATTGGTGGTTTCTGTTGCTAGGTTGGTGGCTTCTTGAGTAACGGTATCGTCATCTTCCGGGCTGTTGCTGGCACTGTCCTCTTCTTCGATCGTTGCGGCTGTTTCTTCAAAGTTGAGGTCTGGGTTTAAACGTTTAAGAAATTCTCCCGCGTGGCTGCGTACCTGAAACAAGGTGACTGCCGAGCCTATTTCGTAAAGTGCAGCCTGACTAAACTCATCCCGAGGGAAATGGCCAAGCCATTCAACCTTGCGTTGATTTGGGTAATCATTACCATCGACATATTGGCTGGCACTGGTGATACGGCCAATGTTGACCATGCGATCCCGCTTTGAAGGGTAAACGATTAGATCATCCGTGTTTACTTCGTGAATAAAGCGGTACATGGTGCCAGCCCATACGCGAATCGTTCCTTCTTTGGCACCGGGATGGTGCAGGCTTAAGGCATTTTTGAAGGCTTCACGGTCAGCAGGCAGTGTTGATAAATCACCTGCTTTGCCCCAACCGATACCAACGTAATTATCATCAATTGGTGCTGTGTCGACTTCGGCTGGCATGTGTATGCCCCACAACTTCTGACTGGCCATCCCTGCTTCCTTGTTTACAATGAAGATCTTTGATTTGGATTCTAACAGACTTATCAGGAAGGTGGGTTACACGTCACTTTACCAATCCAGACACTCGTTGAGCCAAATATCCAATGATAAAGGTACAAGATGTATTATATGCACTTACACTGCTGATGCGTGGAAATTCAAACTTGTAGCTCAAGGAAGACAATAAATAATGACATCAAAAAATAAATCACTATTTGAAATAACCTGGACTCGATTAGGAGCACTAGGTGCCATTATTATCGCGCTGCTATTTCCAATTGGATACTTCATACGCCAAGGGTATGTTGAGGGGTTGGGGTTTAATTCCGACCTTGCCAACCTAAATACAGTTGATATGCAGATTTGGGGATTTTATGGGTTTCTTAACATTATTATTACTGTTACCAGTTCTCTAGTATCTTCTCTTCCAGTTTTAACACTTATATTTGTCGCGGGAAGCACCGGTCTCCTAGCTACCAAGACAACCCGAGATACTTTAGAGCGTGCATTTTTATGGATGCTTCAACCTATCAAGTGGCTGATCTATAAACTTGATGCTGTAAAGAATCCAAAAAGAAGAATGCTCGTATTGAGTGTATTGGAGCACATCTATGTTTTTTGCACTTGGGCTTCATATGCGTTGATCGCGGTTGTTTTTCTAATTCTTATTGTATTAGCCATCTCCGCACTCCCTGATCGTTTAATAAAAATTGGTAAAAATCTTGCTGACGAAAAAAAAGGAAAATGGGAGAGCGGAATATGCTTGGAGCAAGACGATTCAAGATCGAACAAATGCGAAGAAATCATAGATCTGACAACGGGAACCAAAATCGTAGGAATTGTTATTTACCGTAATGCAAATGAGGTTGGAGTAATAACAGAAGAAGGGCCAGTTCACAGAAGCCTTCCTTCCAAATTTGAAGTAAAACCTTACGAGCCCTAAGATCTAAGGAATAAGTCAAAATGACATCGCTTACGAAACTGGTGGGTAAAGCTACCCTAAGCTATCGTCAAACAAACCATTTATCGTAAGCCATGTAACACCCCCAGAATGTGAGCATTCCGAACATCCAGATCATTACCAGAATCAAACTGGCGTACAGTATCCTTGCATAAGCGACAAGCCAGCCAGGCGCATCTTTGTATGCTTCACTAAGTCCTCTGACATTACCTGACGACGGCGATGCAAGTATGCGAATAAACATCGCGGTACGTATCAAAAACAAAGGAAAACCGCTTAGCATAATGATTTCAGCTTCACGAAAATAAGGTGCCGCAAAGTACTTTCTCATGAATGCGCGAGGTGTTGCGATTTGAAATATTACCGAGGCACAGCCCCAGAAAAACATCCCGTAAAATGAATACCACAAACAGAGAAAAAGAAACTCACCTAGTTCCTGCGACATATAGAATCCACTCCAGTACCAGAAACCAAATCTATTCGTGATCCGTATTGATCATATGGGGTTGGTTCGCCCTAGAAACCAAGCGCCGGAAAAAGAAGTTCAGGAAATTTCCGATAAATTATCGTAAGTAATGACAGCAACCATAATGAAACCGGTACCAAATAACCATAGAAGAACAAACAGGAGTGACCCATAAAGAAATTTAGCGTAAGCACGAATGAAACTCGACACATCTTTGTATGCTTCTGCTAGCCCTCTCACTCTTCCGGATGATGGGGATGCAATAAGCCTGACGAACATCACATTACGAATGAGATTCGCCGGAAATGCTGAAAAAATAGCAAGTTCGCTTTTGTTAAAATGAGGTTGAGAGAAATACTTTTGCATAAACTCTCTTGGCAGAGCAAACATAAAAGGTAGCGATAAGAGAGTCCAAGCAATACCTCCTACGCATGCTCCCATCATCGACCAAAACAAATACGAATACACTATTTCCGGCATACGTTATCAATCCCAAACCCTTCCACCAAATCAACATTGGTACCAGAACGATCAAATGCCGTTCTGGAAGCCTTCCCGACCATATAACTAGTAGCCACACTGCCTGTAGCCAAAACGAGCGCGGTCCCCCAACCCACAGGGTTAGAGACGAGAAACAAACCTACGAGAAAACTAGAACCCACACCGACAACGGTACTTACAACTGTCTCAACCAAAATTCCGTTCTTTTCCAGTCGACTATCAGCATCCGCGATCTGCATGCAAGATGCAGCAACGCCAACACCTGTTAATACGATACCGCCGTGTTTTGCGACTGCCGCTAGTTTTTTCAAGTGTTGAGTATTCTCAACAATACGTGAAGTTGCCGGAACACCGCCTCCACGTGCAATACGAATAACTTCATGAGGTGTTTTGTCACCGTACAGGAGCTTTTCAAATGGTCCAATATTCTTCCTGAACATGTCGAGTGATTGCTTACGTCGAGAATCGTACTGCCCTTTCGTAAGCTTGCCTGCTTTATAGTCTGCATATAGATCACTAATTTTATCGACCAGACCTATGTTGCCACCACTCAATAGATTACCTTGACCACCGAGGATCGTACTCCCAGGAATAGTTAAGTAATTGGAATGGCTGGCAAGCCAACTGAGCGCATAAAAGTCTGGATCACTGTCTACCGGCACATTTTGAAGCACACTAGGGGCGCGTGTTATAGACGATTGGAGTAACGAACTCCTTTTACCATCTTCAGCCATACACATTTGCGGCCCAGAAGCGGTAGTCAAAATAAGAATATCGCCCGTCATAATCCGGTCAGGGTTGGGGAGATGTGGATTGAGCGTCATGATCTCGCTAATACGGCGTGCGTATTCATTAGTGCCAGAATGGGCACCATAAAAACGAGAAATGATCAGCGCAAGTGTATCTCCGGCCTTTATTCGATATTCGAGATATTTAGGTTGATCAGACGCAATTTGCATGGGAAGTTAGTCCTTTGTATTAATTCTCCATTTCCCCAAAGTATATAGAAGGTTCAGTATTTCTAGAACCTTAAATTGAGACCTAATACTTGGAGGAGCCTTTTAACAGCGCCTGAATAATTTTTCGTTCCGCAACGCCGGATGGATGTCGTTATTCTCAACGTCGGATGGTTGTCGTTATCCGCAACGTCGGATGGCGCCGTAGGCTTATCCGACCTACCTATTCCTACTCAAGGCTTCCTGTAGTCGTTTTTTGTAGGCGTTTTTGAGTTCTTCTGGATCATTGATAATGACGTACGGCGCATACGACAATAAATCACGCAGTAATTCGCGGTCGTCGTTGTAGGGAAGATTCAAATGATATTCGTCGCCACGCCACTGCCCTTTGGCATCTGGGTGCCATTGTTGCTGTGCTATAAGGTGCGCAGCGCCGGGCATAAAGCGTAATTCGGCAATTTGAGTTTCGCCGCCGGAAAAGATGCCGTAATTGTTATGAAAATGTTGTTCTAGCTCTTCGCGGCTAAATTCACGGGCGGTGTCGTTCAGTTGGTAGGCACTATTTATACGGCTAAGCATAAAGGTGCGCAGTTGTTGTCGTTTATGGCACCAAGCGTCGAGGTACCACTGGTCACGGTAGTACACGAGTGTTTGTGGGCTAACTGCTCGCTCACTGAGGCTTTGGTTACTAGCGGCGTATTTGATGTTGAGTTTTTTACGCGCAAATATGGCTTCGCTGACTTGTTGGTATATGTGGTTGTTAATTTGGCGTTTTGTCGGCGATAACAAGCGTATACGTTGGCCAAGGTCATCAATCGTGAGGCCATGGGTGGCCACTAAGGTTTCGATTTGGCGTTGCAGTTGGTTGAGTTCGTCGCTGCTATGGCCAGGATTTAGATCATTAAGGAGGTTCACTACGGCGACCATGCCACGCAGTTCTGTGGCGCTTAAGCTAACCCCAGGGAGTTCAAACGCTTCAAGGGCTTCGGTTAAGTATGCATAAAGGCGCGTGTCGCTGTTGTAGCTCAGCGGCGCTTGGTGTTGCTCGGTCAGTTGTTGCAAGGCTTCTTTGACTACGCTTGGGCTGGCCGCTAATT
>OJEM01000387.1_pt1 | contig 10780 bp, 17 predicted proteins | sample 1593651 | NCBI WGS metagenome assembly OJEM01 (sample SAMN05416819, study PRJEB24817) | seawater metagenome | isolation source: Sea water | place: Canada:Atlantic | collected 2013-07
GTCGGCAGCGTCAGATGTGTATAAGAGACAGTTCTTCACTTCATCCTCGGTAAGCGGGCACAACTCTTTGATTTTGTTTCGCTTGCTTACTGCCTCATATTCCAAAAATAAGGTCGTGCTAATTAGCGGCTTTAACCGACCCAACAAGCATTGCCGTATCACTTCTCGGGCTGGCCCTGTTTTGCCAATCAAGGCGCTAATAAGTAAACTGGTGTCAATAACTACTTTGCTCATAATTTATATGCTAGCGTATATGCTATCACTTTTCAATTTAACAATGTCAGCTAACAACTCAATAAACTCATTCACTTCGTTCGCTAGGACGCATACATGCAGGGCGGCTTCGCCATTATGCCCTTCGTTCCTGCCCGTTATTGGAAAGTTCGCTGCCCCTCAATTTCACCCTTGCAGAATGAGTTAAAAAGGTATAATTTTTACTCATGCAGAATTTTGAATTTGACCAAATTAAAAGTGATTCTAATTTCACCAAACACGGAATCAACTTTGTTGAAGCCCAAAAGCTTTGGAATGACCCAATGCTTTTGGAGATCCCAGCAAAAACAGAGGATGAACCTAGATATATCATTATTGGTCTTATAGGTGGCAAACACTGGACAGCAGTGATTACTCTTAGGAATAAAAACATTCGAATTATTTCTGTACGACGCTCCAGAAAGTCAGAGGTGGCAATATATGAAAGCTAAAAATTTCGAGGACAATTTTGAGAGTGGAGATGAAATTCTTCAGCACTTAGATTTATCCAAAGCAAAACGCCCAATGCAAAAACAAAAAAGGATTAACGTGGACATTCCGGAATGGATGATCGATTCCTTGGATAGAGAAGCTGGTCGGGTTGGCGTTACTCGCCAATCTATAATTAAGGTTTGGTTGGCTGAGAGACTGGAGCAATCGCAGTCTTTAGAACGCACAGGCAGCTAACAAAGCGCTAAACACGTTCACTTCGTTCACTGGGACAGTAACGCAGCAGCGCTTCGCTATTATGCCACTACGTCACTGCCCATTAGCTTAGTGTTATACACCCAAAAGGACTTAAATAATGAAATGTATCTTTTTAGCAATTTTCATCTCTTTGACATTCGTGCATTTCAGCTCATATGGTGAAGCATTGTTTTCGGTATCATCTAAAGACAGGGGAATTACTGCTTTTGACTTTGTTGTGACTGAAGTGGAAAGAGAGGGATCTGTATCAGTGTTAAATATTCCAAACTTTCAACAACGCTCCGCTGGTGCTTCTCGCTGGATGATGTGCGTTTACACCGAGCTCGCATTGGAAAGAGGTGCTGAGTATTGGTCTTCAATTTATACGGATAATAGTGGTGACAAAGTTACTATCGTATTACCCGAAACAGATTCGCTGGACGACCCAGCTTTTGCAAATGTGGACAAGCTAGGAACCCAACCAATGGTTTCAGCAGTAGGCATGTTTAAAAGGTTTTGTGGTTTAAACTAGCAGGATGTATAACAAACCAATCAACAACGCTCGTTCTGCTCTCTGGGACAAGCACTCACCGGCACCTTCGGCATTTTCGCCGGTAAGCACTTGCCCTTTTTTTGAGGCGTTGTATGCCAAAGAAGGGTTTTAGGTGAGAGTTTCTGTTCTAACATTAACGTTTCTTACTCTGCTAAGTTGCGCGGTACAACAGGAGCCCGTTGTAGAGCAAATATCAGAAAACTCTTATCGTATTACTGCGCAAGGCCCAATATCGGAAGGGAAAGTTGCAGTCAAAAATAAGATACATCTTGCAGCTAGAAAAGCGTGCCGTTCTAGATATTACGAATTTAGTAGGTCTAAATTTGGAGAAAATATTAGTCTTAAAAGCATTTCAAATTCTACATCCTCAGAAGGCTGGCACGGTAATCAATCTTCAATATTAGAAGCTGTTGCTACTATCATCTGTTATGAGGGTTAGGTTAACAAATGGCATATAACAAAGCGCTTAACACGTGTAGCACTGCATGCCACACTGGGACACAAACGCAGCGCGGCTTCGCCATTATCGCGCTGCACATGCGCCCCTTAGCTAGGTGTTATGTGCCAATCAGCATCGAGAACTAATGATGACAGGTAGAATAGTTATTGTCGGTTATAAGCCAAAGAAAGGAAAACAAGCTGAGCTTGAAGCTCTTGTAAAATCACACATTCCTACTCTCCGGGAGGAGGGCTTAATCAGTAATCGAGACGCTATTTCTATGCGTTCAGAAGATGGAACCATTATCGAAGTATTTGAATGGGCATCTAAAGACGCTATTGAAAAAGCCCACTCTAACGTGAAAATACAGGAAATGTGGGTATCTTTTTCAGAGGTTTGTGACTATGTACCGGTTTCTCAAGTTAAAGAAATCTCGTCAGTCTTTTCGGAGTTTACACCGTTAAGTTAATGCATGAATATTAGCTTAAAGTTAGCAGCCACGTTGTCATAAATACTCGCTTAGCGCGTATAGGACGTTAATACGTAGGGTGGCTTCGCTATTACTCTCCGCGTGCCTACGCCCGTTACAAAAAAGTTAAGCACTCAAAAGGAAAACTATGAAAACGTTGGCTTATTGTACTTCTTCTTTCGCTTTAGGGGCGCTTATTGCTGGATTCCTAGGGTATATTTTATTCATTCATAGCATTCAATCATCCAATTTTTCTGAGATGCGTACATTCTCTCAGTCCGTTAGCCTTTTGACTCAAGGGAATGAGAAGAATTTGAAGGCCTACCACTGTGCAAATTTAGAAACGAGTTTGAGTATATTTGAAGACCTCCAAGGTCTATTTTTATCAAGTAAAAAACTCTTCGGAACAGAAGAGCAAACGAATAAATTTATATTAGAAGTTAAAGAGCAATTGAGTAACGAGGGTGTTTGTAAACATGCCTTACAAAATGCTTAAGTCTTTCGCCAAAAGCGGGCTCACTGAAACACAATCGCAGCGCGCCTTCGGCTATTTTGCGCGCTACTTTTTGCCCCTTAGCTTAAGGTTAGAAGCCAAGGGGGATCATGGCTCGCCGAACTGAGTTCAAGGGTATTGTAAGAAACTTTACTCATATGCTTAATGGTCGTAATAACGATCATCTTGGTTACTGGGCAATAGGACAACTATGTTTACTTGCCAAGCGTAGAAATATCTCTTCTATCACAATCAATTTGTTAGCAGTAGAAAACAGCTGCAATGAAGAATGCCTTAAACCATTTTCTGTAAGCATGCGCAAATTGCTTAATAAGATGCTAAATTCTCATAAAATTCCTGCAGCATGGCTTACGTCAGCCACTCGTTCGCTGGGACGCCGGCGCGTGAGCTGCTTCGCATTTTAGCCAAGTTGAGTTTAAAAAAAGGAAACATGATAAATGGATTTTAACTCTCATTTCTTTTCATCAATGTCTATGTGGGCAATCTTGCCACTTATTGCAACTATAATTGTGCACCTCGCGTTTAGTGCCGCTATATTTAATGACTCCAGCAGATTAAACGAAGAAAATCGACAACTAGCGTTTGTGGGTCCAGTAATTTGGTCACTCGCTGTATTGGTAGGTGGCGTTTTTGTAGCCGCCGCCTATTGGCTAATTCATCACTCAGCATTGAGTAAGCCTTGAGTTTCATATCATATAACAAGCGTTTTAAGGCGTGTGCTGGTACACAAATTCATGGGCTACTTTGTAGTGTCGGGTCTACTCAGTGAATATTTTATTCAAGCATATCTGGTAGGTGGCTTTTTGCTTATTCCATTTCAAATTTTGGCGTTAATTGCGGCCACACTAGTAGTCTCTAAAGTCAGAAAGTTGATTGGCTCGAATTCAGACCCCGAATTCATATATGGTCTCCTCCCGTATTGCAAGGTTTATCATCTAGATAACAGGGACAGGGTTGCTGTCATATATTCGGTCTTTAATTAGCCGTAAAAGCTATGACCTTGATGTATTTCGCGCATATCGTCCTTATCAGATTATCGGTATTTTATTACCTCTGAATTCGACAGGTTTTAAATATGCCGGTTTGACCTATTATGTCATCTATCTGTTACGCCTTCGCAATTCGTTGAAGTGTTTGTTCTTATTATACTGGTGAATATTCCTCACCTGATACCGTGATTGCCCATGCCATTCTGGCCATCTTATTGGCATACGCTACACATGCCCGATTATGCCCTCTTGTAAAAACCAGATGGTTAATCCATAGACTGAGTTTGTCATCTTTGGATTTAGCTCTAGAAACAACGGCTTTGGCACCTTGGACGAGTAAACATCGTAAGTAACGATTACCTTTTTTACTGATACCCAATAATACATCTTTTCCGCCACTACTATGTTGCTTGGGGACCAAACCTAATGACGCTGACACATCACGCCCCTTTCGATACGCTCTGCCATTACCAACTTCATTAAAGTAGGCACTTGATATCATCGGGCCAATACCGGGAACAGATAGCAAACGCTGACAAATTGCATTGTTTTTTGCGTATTGCATTATTGCCTTGTCATATACCTCGATACTGCTATCTAGCGTATGAAGTTGTTTATTAAGCTGTAACAGAAGTGCCTTAAACTGTATAGATAATTGCTGGTTGCCATCCTCCAACCATATTGAAATATGCTTGCGTAGTGTATGGACACCTTGAGGTACGCATATTCCATACTCTGCCACCAGTCCTCTTATTTGATTGCACAATGCTGTGCGCTGCCCAACAGCTAATGCTCTGGCCTTATGCTGAGCTTGATTATCTTGTTGTTCGACTGATTTTATACCAACAGCTCTGATATGGGGCTGACGGGCGGCAATAGCGATAGCTAAGGCATCGTTATAATCGTTTTTGTTGCCGACTAAAAACGCTTTAACATGCTGTGGCGGAATCAGTTTTACTTCATGACCACACCTTTGAATTTCCCTCGCCCAATAAGAAGAAGTTGCACAAGACTCTATAGCAACAAGGCATTCAGGATGAGAATGAAAGAAAGCAAGCACCTCTGCTCGCTTTAACATTTTCTTTTTCAGCAACCTGCCTTCCTTGTTGCAGCACACCACATGAAAGACTCTTTTTGCTATATCTAACCCGATTGTTGTAATCTTCATTTTGGTTTTCTCCGGTTTGATTGTAAGTTCAAATTCAATCATGGCACTTGGATGCCGAATTTGGGAGGAGACCATCACATCAGATAATATTTGCAATGTTACTTAACAAGAAAATTTATGATTGGAGAAGTATTGGAGTTGAGGATAAAGCATGAGTTATACGTTCAAATGGGAGTGGCTTGCCATTAACATGCAAAGAGGTATGCCCTGTGAGTAAAGTTGTTAGAATCAAAGAATATTTAATTTTAACTGTCGATACTATTGATTATTATGCTGGTGTTTAGTCCATAAAATTTAGCGGAACGGACTCACTGAGACAGCTACATAGCTCGCCGCCCTAGGCAATTTACGCGCAATGCAACTGCTCTTTTGCTTAACGTTAGGTGACAAGGAAAATTTATAGATGGAACCAGATTATTCAGGATATACAATTGCAGAGCTAGAAGATGCTCTAGCCAATATAGATAGAGAAGCCTTTCCAGATCGAGTTGAGCGGATAAAAAACGAGTTAAATTCGCGACTCCCATTAGGGAAAAATAATCCAGAGACACTCGATGATAATTTTGAATCAAACGAACAGTTCTTTAGGTGTCCAAACTGTGAAGAAAAAATAGGTTTCTTTTCTAAAACTGCCAATAAGTGGGGAAAAAGAAAAGTTTGCCCACACTGCAACTCACCCTTTGAAACAATGTTTAAGCTGAAAGTATTCGCTATTGCATTCATACCAGCGCTCATTATTAATTTATTTGTCTTACGCCCGCTTGTAGTTTCTTTGGGCTTTAATGGAGCTTTTAGCACCGGCATTTTATGTGGCATTATTACAGTTCTTACTATGCGTTACAGGAAAATACGAAGCCCTAATACCGCCTAAAAACCAGACCAAATCACTCACTGCGTTTTCAGGGATAGACATATTTAAGGAAGACTATGAGAGTTTTATTTTTATCAGTTGCGTTTATTTCTTTATTGGGTTGCGCCAGTACCAAAGAAGAATTTGTTTTCAATGGAAGCAGCGAAACGTCGATCCAAAACGATATTAGCTACATGCTACAAAAGCTACCCAATCGTAAAAGAGTCGACTTTGCTGCAGCGTTGGTTGCTATACAATTTTCTGACGTTACTAGTGCTGTTGACTTGCTTGATGACCCCACTATGGAGTCAATCAATTACTATATTTTAAGCAAAAAGATGGATGGCCTTACCTACAAACAAGTAATGGAGTTGGCAGCCAATTCACCGACTAAAGTTTCAGTGAAAGTATCACCTCATTAAATGTTACAACGCGCTTAATTTATGTGCCAAATAGCAGGTACACTGAAGCGCAAGCATGGCTTTACTTCGTCGCTATCTTAGCAAACTACTATTAGCCTGATAGCAAGCTATTAGGCTTTTTAAAAGGAACTTTGATATGGAAATGAATCTAAAAAATAAGCCTTTGGCAAACAGGTCTCTATCTTTTGCTGCCGGCGTTTTATTTGTCTGTTTGTCGATAGTGATTATGGGCTATGGCGCTGCAGTTGCCGTCCCAGAAAAAATGCTATTACCCTTAATGCAACTTTCACCAACTTTGGCACTGTCATTAACAAGCTTCATCACCATTGGTCTGCCGCTCACACTTTCGTTTTATCTGCTCGCGATAATTTTTAGGCGGCTTTTTAATATGGTCAATTCTTCCTTTCTTATCGCTCCGTTCATTCTGTTTATGGTATATGGCTTAGCTACTATCGCGCATAATAATGACGATATGTGGTACAACCTTGCGCTTACATTACCAAAGCTATTGCCGGTGTTGTTGTGTGCTATCTTTTTAGCTCGGCAAAATGTATCAAGCAACAAAACGTAACGAGCAAATTAACGTATTACGCTTTGCGGGCTAGGAGTATGACTCGCCAACGGTTTCGCCGCTTTCGCCAATAAGCCATTGCCCGTTATGGGGTAAAACCAACAACTAAGTAAGAGGGAGCAGATGAGTAAAGAGGTTATAGGGAAATATATTACAATTTTAGGTTTATTGCTTTTTTGGGCACTTCCATTGGGAATGGTAGATGCGCTCGTCCCCATCTACTCTTCATTTCAAGACATAAGCCTTTTCAGTACCAATGAACCTAAAATAACCCCAGAAGAGATGTCAATGTTGAAACCTATTGTGGTGGGTTTTGGTCTTTTTATGCTGGGGATAATGTTTCTATTAATTTCCGTTACAGTACTAAAGTACCGCACAAGTTGGCTGTTTTGGACTTTGATATTTTACTCATTCTTATTGCTTTTTATCATTCCGATTGGCACTTTGTTCGCATTTATAGGGTTGATAACGTTAGGTCTGAATAGGAAGAAATTTGGTTCAACGGGCCGGGTTACATAACAAAACATAGAACGGGTTCTGACAAGAGCCGCCAAAATCGTTTATTGCGGGTTGCGTTTCAATAGTCGCCACCTTTATGTTACTTATATATTTTTATCAGTAATGTCACAAAACGAAAATCCAGTGTAAACACATACAAATGGAATTTTTATGAAACTAGTACCCTACTCCCATTTAAAGCCGAATAACCTAGGCGCATTATTGTTTATCGCGCCTTGCCTAGCCTACTTGGGATACGTTTTCTTTGGTCTTGCTTTGGCGATTTTTCTTGCTGTTTCGTTGAGCTACTTTTCCCCAGGTGAGCCAATGCTGGTCAGAGGAACCCTTACTTACAGCGCTCAACCGGTTTTATTCAAATCAGTTATGGTTGCCTTCTATGGTATTGGCGCATCTATCCTCACTCTCATAATATCGAGCCTCTGCGCAGCACTAGTATCTTGGGAATCCACTTTTTCAAACCCTAAGCATGAACGCATATAAACTCGCTAGCTTCCTTTACTCGGTAGCTTACATTCAGAGCAGTTTTTGCCGTTATGCCCTTGGTTTCTGCGTTCGTTATTAAAAGTAATTAGAGCAATAACCGACTGAAGCGATATGAACAAAAATCAAAAGAATAAAATTCTGAGAATACCCCTTCTAATAGCGACTATAACTTCTTTGTACTTTGTACCGTGGCTATTAGTAAAGGCATGGATTCTGCCGCTGCCAAATACGGTTCAGGTACAGCTAGATGAAGCCATTGACCATGGTTTCGACGGAATGATTGTTTATATAGACCGAACTGGTCAGCCCCCGCAGTATGTTGCTTCGGGTTGGCACAATAAAAAAGCTAAAATACCCGCCAAACCTCATGCACTGTTTAAGATTGCCAGCATCAGCAAGCTATATGATGCAGTGGCCGTTACCAAATTAGTAAGCAGTGGACGACTTCATTTAGATAAGACAATTGCCGAATATTTACCTGAACTTGTAGGAAGAATCGAAAACTCAGACACAATCTCATTGAGATTATTATTACAGCATAGAAGCGGTATTCCCAACTTTACGGATGTTCCGAATTTTTGGGCTGCACCTACACAAAGCTATGAAGAAAGTATCGCATTGATCCTAGATAAGCCGGCCAACTTTAAACCCGGTGAAGATTATGAATATTGCAATACAAACTACCTATTGCTTAATAAGATAATGGACGATGTACTCGGTTATGATAACTTCCATTTCATTCAGAAAGAAATTCTAATGCCGCTGAATTTGAACAATACCTTCAGTTCGCTAGAGGATGTGAATATGGAGCATGTAATGAGTGGCTATCATGTAGGTCATCCCTTTGATTTAAAAAAAGATGAACATGGCATGTTGGCTACGGCAGAAGACGTGGGCACATTCGTAAGAGCATTGAACGATGGTTCACTGTTTCGAGCAGGAGAACAGGAAATCTATTCTTCCATTTATGAATATGAACATTCAGGTTGGGTACCGGGATATCAGAGCTTTGCAGAATACAATAAAGAACTTGATACCGTCGTAATTGGGTTCTACAGCACTACCGACTCCGAACTGTACAATTGGAACTTGTCACAAATTATAAATAACAGGATCGTTAAAATTCTAAAAAAGCAGAATAGTTCATGATAGATGTACACATCGGTGCGACACCGATGGGCGCATTGGGAAACTCGCTGATCGCTGAAGAAGCGTGCAAGCAACAGTACTCACAAAACCGTCGTTAGTGGCTGTCTACTTTGCTATAAGGCCCAGCTCTGAAAATTTAATAGTATCAAGTGAATCAAACTGAATAGCGCAGCCCTGTTCAATCATGGTGAGCCAGGCAAAGCGCAGCGCATCGGCTCGCTTTCCTGTCCAAAAATCTTTGGTTTTATTAATATAGGCAACCACTGGCTTAGTGTAACCATCGCGGTAGATACGGCGGATAAAGGTGAAGTCAGGCCCAAATGATTCCAAAACAGCTGAGTTACTCACATCAATTGACGTTAACAGCTCATTGAAGGCATCTTGGTTACGCCCCTGCCGATAGGCCACCCACGCCCTCGCTATTCCAACAAAATGCGCTTCCGTACTAAAATTATCAAATACATTACCGGCTATTTGCTGATCTCTGCTTAGGCGTTCGCCGTGCTGAAACATAAGGTCAATCTTGGCGTTCACGGTTTTTACCGGCTCAAATTGAGCGCTGTAAATAAGGTGTCGGCTCAAATCCCCTATCACCTGATACGGATTGCTTTTCGCTTGGCTGCTTCGCTCGTAGTCTCGCTGAGTACGCTTCATCATTCGCTTGTTTTTGCGTTCAAAATAGTCGAGCCGCTCTTCAACAAACTGCTTGTATTTCGGGTCAGTACAGCCTGTTGCGCTCAATTCTGCCTGCTCTTTTTCAACAAATGCGGGGGCAGGCACACTGAACGCCAATTCGCTAGCACTTATCAATAGGACAACAAAGCAAAATTGCGTAATCGAGTGCAGTGACATTTAACTTACCTTGTTAATAATTATCAGGGCGTGTTGCTCTTTGTTGTACGAGTTTTGGGCTAAATGGAAGCATTTTGTTTGCGAAACAGTCCCGTAGGCCTAGCGGGCTAAGTCAAAGAGCCCAAATAAAAAAGCGGCGACAAAGAGTAAAGTGCTTCCATAACGCCCCCTTCGGGCAGCGCCTGTGAGCTATTTATCCTGCGTTGAATGGTTTCGATTTAGCCCGCTAGACCTTCAACCATTCGCCTTGCCCAAATAACTTACAGACCGCTGCAAAAATGTACAGCAAAGAGCAACACGCCCTAACTACATACTCAAAATACGTATAGATTGATCTACTTCGCAGCTCGTTCTAGAGGACGGATGGCAATAAAAAGCCTCGCATTAGCGAGGCTTTAGAAAGAGATAGCATTCGTGAGGCTTAAAATCTAAACGTACCTAATAGCGTTAATGAGCCTAGTGTGCCTTCATCGGTATCAACACCAGCACCAAAGCGAATTGATGAATGCGCATTAAACCAATAGTTGGTGCCCAACTCTATGACGTTTTCAGAACCAAAGCGATCATTGTTCTCGTGTATTGCCATAACGCCTACACTCCAGTTGGCTTTGAAGTAGTAATCCGCATCGACTTCTAACGTAAGCTCATCGTCAAAGTGCGTACCTTTAAGCTTGATATCCCAACCTGGTTTAAAGCTTGAAGGATTGAAACCGAAGCTTGTATAGCGAGCAAATACACTGGCACTGAATTCAGAATCACCAAAACGTTGCACATCGCTTCCACCATCAAAAGCCCTAAAGGTTTCATCAAGGTCGTAAAAGTCTATTCCCTGTCTCTTATACACATCTGACGCTGCCGACGAA
>OJEM01000388.1_pt1 | contig 10780 bp, 9 predicted proteins | sample 1593651 | NCBI WGS metagenome assembly OJEM01 (sample SAMN05416819, study PRJEB24817) | seawater metagenome | isolation source: Sea water | place: Canada:Atlantic | collected 2013-07
GATCCTCTCTGGTCTCGTGGGCTCGGAGATGTGTATAAGAGACAGGTTTTATGAATACTGTCTGTTGCCGCGGTCATAAAAGTAACGTTATGGCCGTAGCTTAGAAACTGATTAATTAAGGCCAGCATATTTTGACCTGCGGCGGAGGAATTGGGTTCAGGCCACACGTAGCCAATGACTACAACCTGCATTATGCCTTGTGACATGCCTTGTAACATGATTACCTGTGCTTAAATGTGTAAAGCGCGAAATAGTAGCACAGCAGGAAATAAAGAAAATGAAACTTTATCGCGAATAAAAGTGCTTAAAACCTTCTGCTTTTAAGGGGGAACCCCTATTGGGACTGAATAAAATGTAATGTAATTTATCGCATACTATACGAAAGATAATGAATTCTAATTAGCTAGGCTAAATAATCGCGCTATAATGTAGCTAGTAGTGAAAAAGCTAATCATGTTTTATAGTTACCGTTTTATTTTAAGACTTGATTGCGAGATACCCTCTTCTAAATAGAGTAGGTTATATCAGGAGCGTACACCTAAATGACCCTACAAGATATTATCAGTAACGCGAGTACGTTGTTTGTGCTGCCCGACTCGGTAACGCGTTTAAAAGCGTGCATGGATGATGGAGCATCTAATATTGACGATATTGCAGACATCATCTCTTTTGACCCTTCGTTAGCGACACAGCTATTAAGAGTGGCGAATTCGGCCTTGTACCGTTTTCCAAATAAAATAGATACTATTACTAAAGCGCTACAAGTAGTGGGTACGCGCTCTACGTACGATCTAGCACTTGCCTTTGGTGTTAGCCAAGCGTTCAAAGAAATAGATGGCCAAGTTATCGACTTAGATAAATTTTGGGAGCAAAGTGTCTCTTGCGGTCTGTTAGCAAAGTATTTTGCTGAAATGCGAAATATCAGAGAGCCGGAACGCTTATTTGTTGCGGGCTTACTGCATAATATTGGTGAGCTGGTGGTCGTAGACATGTTGCCAGATAGCGCGAAACGTTGTCAGGCGTTCAACGCAAGAGTTAGTCCTGCTGAATTACAAGCTGGTGTTTTGGGCTACACATTTACGAACGTGTCTGCGGGGATCATCAAAGAGTGGGGTATCCCTGAAACAATCTATAAGCCTATTGCAAATATACACGGCGACAAAAACACCACTTCTGATGTGGAAGAGCAAATCTTGCAGTTGTCATACGTTTTGGCTTTAGATAACGTGAATTCAGAAATTTATCCTAGCTACAATAACTTAAAACCCGAATTGCACGAGAGCCTATCGCTTAATCGCGACGATTTAGAAGATGCATTGGATATTACCAACTTGCAGTGTATTTCAGTTATTTCCCTGTTCAACCCTAACGCGTTTATGCTTTATTAACGAAAAAGGGGCGTACTGCATTTATGCAGTACGCCCCTTTTTACTATCTACTATTAATGCCTTTCTAGACAAGCATCCCGTTCAAAAATTACGTTCTAACTAATCAAAAATTGCCACGGTCTGGCGGCTTATGGCAACAACTTCGTTGTCTTTATCCCAAATAGTGGCTTCAGTATGCCCATAGCCATCTTCTGCCTGACGGGTATGCGCTTGGTAAGCAAACCAGTCTGTAGGGTCTACCTGCTTATGCGGGTGGATAAATTCCAAATTCCAACTAACGGTACTTGCTGGAGCAGGCAACTTCATCATTTGTAACAGCGTGGGCGGCCAAGCATCAATCATGGTAATGATGTGTGCATCTGTGATCTTCGCCGGTGGCTTTTTAAAACGCATGTGCCCGTGGTAAACGCTGGTCTTTTTGCGGGTGAAGGGAATGCCTCCCTTATCGATGGCTAAATCGAAATGACGCAAAAACTTAGGGGTGACCTTTGGAATTTGCGGGATGAACTTGCCTTTGGTGGGCGTAGGCATGTCATGGGTGTCTTGGTTTTCTACTTTAATGCCCGATTTTCTGCCAATACCAAAGCAGGCTTGCACGAACACGCAGCTTTTACCATTTTGCTTTGCATGAGCGGTATATTGAGATACGTTTTTGCCCTCACGCAATAAAGTTACTTCAATTGAAAATGGCGTATCCGGCGAAAGTGGACCTACAAAGTTAGTGGTAAATGAACGCAGTACGCGTTCTTCACTGACTTTTTGACGAATAGCGCTGTACGCCATGCCTGCTGAAATACCACCGAATGCTGTACGCCCTTGCGCCCAATTACTGGGAATGATGAGGTTATCTACTTTCCATTGATTTTCAGAAAGTGCTTCTAATGAAGAAAGCGTTAAAAGCTCGTCTACCGTCATGTTGTTTGTCTGGTCTGATGAGTAAGGGTGCCGATATCCTACCTTAAGCTCAAGCTAACAGAAAGCCTAGGCTAACATTCCTTTTTATATTTACAAATAAGTAACAATAAGTTGTCAATCTTTTAACCTGGCGCGTAGACTGAGTTTTCATTGAATTTAAAGGGAATGATATGGCCCATAGTCAGGTTCAAACGGCACCAGTAGAGAAAGCGGATACGTCCCGCGCCTACAGAAATTATGTGTTAGTGATACTAACGCTGGTTTATGCATTTAATTTTATTGATAGACAGATCATAGGCATCCTTTCTCCATTCATTAAAGCTGATTTGGGTTTAGATGACGCGCAGTTAGGCTTGTTAAAGGGGGTATATTTCGCCATTCTTTATACCGTGGTGGGCATTCCTATTGCGTGGCTTGCCGATCGCTATAGTCGCGTGAATATCATTGCTATCTCGCTCACCCTATGGAGTGGGTTTACCGCTGCTTCGGGGCTTGCCATGAACTACACCCAACTGGCGCTGGCTAGAATTGGTGTGGGCATTGGTGAAGCAGGGGGTAGCCCACCTTCACACAGTATTATTTCCGACCTATTTCCTAAAGAAAAACGTGCTGGCGCATTGGCGGTGTACTCTTTGGGTATTCCGTTTGGCGTGATGTTGGCATTCTTTGCTTCTGCATTTTTCTTACAAGGCGGTTCTGCTGACTGGCGTACGGTAATGATTAGTGTGGGGTTACCGGGCGTAATACTAGCGCTCTTGCTGAAGTTTACGGTGAAAGAGCCAAAACGCACCGAGTCAGTACAAACGGATGACGCTGAAAAGCCCAGTGTTTCAGCTTCACTCAAAACTTTGTTGAAGATTCCAACGTGGTGGGGAATGGCGTTAGGCATTTCTTTTGGTTCGTTCGGCAACTACGCCATTTCAACATGGATCATCGATTATTATGTACGTGCCTTTGCAGGGTTAGATATAACGCAGTTGCTCATTGCGTTCGGTATTATCAATGGCTCTGCTTATGCGTTAGGCGTGTGGCTGGGTGGTTATATTGCCGATAGATGGGGTAAACAAAATAAGAAAGCGTATGCGTTGTTACCTGCTATTGCGCTAATTATTGGTGTCCCAGCGTTGTATTTTTCCCTTCAAGTTAACGACTTATGGTTGTCAGTAGGGTTAATGACGTTCTTACTCTTCACTAGTGGTTCCTATTTAGGCCCAAGCTTTGCCATGGCGCAAACTCTTGCACCTATTAATGTTCGTGCTATGTCTACTGCATTGTTTTTCTTTGTATTGAACATAATTGCATTGGGCGGTGGTCCAACGATTACCGGTATTATAAGCCAAGCGTTAGTGCCGTCGTTGGGTGAAGTTGAAGCTCTTCGTCAATCTTTACTGTATTTGATTGTGCCTTATGCGCTTTCTATTATCGTGTTCTTATGGACTAGTACTAAAATTGTTAAAGATTGGGAGATGGCAGAGTCGAGAGGGCTGTAGTACTATCTTCTTCATAATTAACATGTTGTTTTAATTAAGGGCTGGTTTACCAGCCCTTACTTTTCCCGCTTTGCTATCGCTACGTATAGCTTTGGTACCGCTTTTCGTGAAGGAGTATTTCATTGTCGAAAACCGATATAAGTTTTCACTTTGCCCATGCAAATGGATTTCCTGCAGGTAGTTATAACGCGCTTTTTTCTTCATTACCTGAGCACTTTCATCGTCTTCATGTCGACCGGTTTGGTCACGATCCTCAATTGCCAGTAAATGCGAATTGGCGCAATCAAGTTAATGAGCTTATTAAATACGTAAAAGCCGAAAACACCGACAGTAGAGGTGTTTATGCGGTAGGGCATTCTTTTGGTGCGGTGATTTCATACATGGCAGCCTGCGAGGAGCCCAGCTTGTTCCGAGGGCTTATCATGCTTGACCCTCCGTTAGTGATGGGGCCCATGAGTTACTTTTTTCGCTTTGCAAAGAGGACGCCGTTAATTAATAAATTAACCCCAGCAAAGCTAGCTGAAACTCGAAATACGCAATGGCCATCTCATATTGATATGGAAGCGTATTTTCAAGGAAAAGCATTGTTTCGTAATATGGATAAGCGGTGTATTCGTGATTATGTAAAGCATGTAACCCACACTAAAGGTGAGATGACATCGCTAACATTTAAAGCCGAGGTAGAAGCGTCGCTATTTCGAAATGTACCGCACAATTTAGGTAAGTATAAAGGTAAATTGAAGTGCCCGGCATTGCTGGTAACGGCTAAAGATGGTGCCGTGTGTAGGCCGGCTATGTACGAAAGGTTAATTCAGCATAACAACATTGACCATACTGAATTTAAAGGTGGGCATATGTTTCCGCTAGAACATCCTGAAGCAGTGGCCGAACTTATTTCAACCACTATTTCAAAATGGAATAACTAGCTTTTAGTTAGGAGATAGGCCGCCAACAGGTTGGCCTAGCATTTCTCTTGTAACTAACACCACGCCTTTTTCTGAAACACGGAACCCTCGAGCTCTATCATCGTCATGGTTGTAGCCGATAACGGTGCCCTCTGGAATAACACAGCCTCTATCTAGCAGTACTTTTCTTAGCTTACAATGACGCATGATTTCTACATCAGGTAAAATTACCGCATCTTCTATAAGCCCGTACGAGTGCACTCTTACGTTAGAGAAGCAAATTGTGCCGCGAAGGGTTGAACCAGAAATGATACAGCCGCCAGACACAACCGAATTAATCGCTTCACCGCGTCTGTCGTGATCTTCCCACACAAATTTTGCAGGCGGTAATTGTTCTTGGTAGGTCCAGATAGGCCACTTCTGATCGTACAAATTAAGCTGTGGAACCGGCGCAACCATTTCCATATTGGCTTCCCAAAATGAATCAATGGTACCTACATCGCGCCAATAGGCATCGCCACCGCCGGTGCTTTCAAATTCAAACGCATACACGGGATGATCTTTGATAATCGACGGAATAATATCTTTACCAAAATCACGCTGTGAGCCAGAGGTTTCAGCGTCTCTTCGTAATTGTTCGAAAAGAAACTCAGTATCGAAAACATAGTTGCCCATTGATGCTAGGCAGCGGGTATCATCGCCAGGTAGGGGAGCCGGATGCTCAGGTTTTTCTGCAAAACCGTTAATACGGAAGTTTTCATCTACCGACATTACACCGAATGAACCGGCAGCTTCTTCGATAGGCACCGACATACATGACACGGTCATTTTTGCGCCACTTTCAACATGACGAGCTAGCATAGTACCGTAATCCATGCGATAGATATGGTCGCCAGATAAAATCATTACGTACTTGGGGAGTTCGTCTCGAATAATGTCGATATTTTGGAATACTGCGTCGGCGGTACCTTCGTACCAGCTATCTGAAAATCGTTGAGAAGCGGGTAGAATTTCTACCGACTCGCCAAGTTCCTTCTTGAAGTGCCCCCAACCGCGCACTAAGTGCCTTATCAAGGAGTGTGATTTGTATTGGGTAACTACACCAACTCGCCTAATACCTGAGTTGATACAATTGGAAAGGGGAAAGTCGATAATTCTAAATTTACCACCGAAATAGAGAGCAGGTTTTGCACGCCATGTTGTTAGCTCATGCAAACGTGACCCTCGGCCGCCGGCCAGAATCAATGCGTAGGTATCGCGAGTCAGATTACTAATATAGCGTGGACTCTGATCTGCCATGTCCTCGTTCTCCATTTTTTAAGACACAATTTTGCGGTGTCGATGAATGTGTAAAAACCGTAATTCATACCGATTGCACTAGGGCGTAGTAAGTAGAATATTGCCCTTGAAAATTAGGTTTTATGATAACCTAACTTCATATTACACAAGAATAAATATAAAGCCACGGCGTTTTACTGAACTATGTAAAAAAAACGTTATTTTTTTCTTAAGGGATTTTTTATGTCTTCTACTACCCCAGTTATTTTTGACCACGATGGTGGTATTGACGATTTATTATCGTTAATACTTTTGCTGCGTTTGTCTAATATTTATGTGGTGGGTGTCACCATTACGCCGGCCGATTGTTATCCTGATGATGCTTTGCTTAGCACTCGTAAAATTTTAACATTGACAGGGAACACTCATATTCCCGTGAGTGTAGGGCAGTTAGCCGGCCCAAATCCGTTTCCGCCTGAATGGCGGGCTCAGCCTAAAATGTGCCATGCTACACCTTTAATGTTACGTACGTCTCATGATGAAGTGAAAGTAGAAACCAAGGCCGCTCATGAATGGATGCAAGATGCATTAGCTCATGCTGCTGAGCCTGTCACCGTGTTAATGACTGGCCCTGCAACCAATTTAGCCGCCGCGCTGACCCAAAGTCCAGACCTGGTAGATAACGTACAAAAGGTAGTGTGGATGGGTGGAGCGGTGAAGGTTAAAGGCAATGTGGCTATGCATGATCACGACGGTTCAGCGGAATGGAATGCATATTGGGATCCTAAGGCGACTAAAGCATTGGTAGATAGTGGTGTAAATTTGCTATTGGTGCCTTTAGATGCCACCAACGATTTGCCAGTTAGTTGGGATTTCTTGCGGCAACTTGCGGTAAAAAATACGCCAGTATCAGACCTATCTGGTCAATTCTGGGCGTCTACGGTAACGTCTATTCCGTCTTATGAATTTACGTATTTTTTATGGGATATTCTTTCTACTTGTATCTTAGCGTTGCCAGAAGACAAGTTACGTATTGAAACCGGTCGGGTTGCAGTAAGCACAACCACGCCGAATGCGGGACATACTTACCTCTGCGGCAAATCGGGGAGCTCAATCTCTTGGGTGGCAAGTGTTGATGCTGATTATGTTCGCGAAATGGTAATTCATTATTTAAGCGGAGAATTTAGTCAATCATCAGTGCCATTTGTTAAATAATTGTTATATATTTCTAATCCTATGTGATTATCATGGAGTTTTAGATGGCAGTTTTAAAGAAGATAGTTTTAGGTGTGGGCTTACTGATTGCTTTGGTAGTTGTGGTTGGGCTGTTCCTGCCAAAGCAATACACAGTTGAAAGAAGCATTTTGATTAATGCACAACCTGAAGAAATTTATCCCGATGTTGTCGATTTACGGGCATGGCAAAACTGGGGCGTTTGGTTTCAACGGGACCCTAGTATGGAAATCGATTACTCTGGACCAGATAGAGCTATTGGAATGATGTCATCTTGGACAAGCGTGACTGAAGGCAATGGGGAGATGAAAATTACCGATTTAGAACACAATAAAAAGGTAGTTTACTCATTGGCTTTTCCTGAATGGGAAATGGGTTCGACAGGTTCATTGGTAATATCGCCCGCAGGTGAGGCTACCAAAGTGACGTGGGTTGACTCCGGCGACGTAGGCAACAATATTATCAGCCGCTACTTCGTATTTATGATGGATGGCATGATTGGCCCAGATTTCGAAATGGGATTAGAAAATTTGAAAACTGTTGTAGAAAATAAAGGGTAGTAATGTAGCCTAGCTTTTACCTTAGCGCAAAAGCGCCAAGTGGTTTTCACTACAGACTAAGCCGAGTTCACTTATATGGATATTTTCCAAAGCGAACTCGGCTTTTTTCGTTTTCAGCACTAGAAATTCAAATGGATTTTCTAGTGCTGCTAGCTGATGTTATTGGCGTTATAGAGATGGCGTTATCGAGACACCCATGCTTAGAAACAATACATCGTTATGAAGACACCCATGCTTTGGTCGTCTTAAAAGCGTTAACGAGACACCCATGCTTTGGTCGTCTTAAAAGCGTTAATGAGACACCCATGATAGTGTTTAAAATATGATATAAAACTCTGATGGAACCCGCGCGATCGTACTTGAAAAAATTAGTGGGTCAGTCAGTTTATGATGGGTGTCTCGATAAGCTTATATTTCTAAATTGGCCTAATTGTTAAGATTGTTCAGTGTGTTAGTACGATATAGTGCCCATAAACGCAGCATGATCAAGTATCAAGGGTTTTTAGTATAAAGTTCTTTAAGTAATGCTAAAATTGATTTTGGTACGCTTGCTGAGTAGTCGCATTTGTGATTTCGTGAAATTACCTTAGGAAAGGACATGCTGGGAAATAAACGTCGTCTAATTGTAGGCCTAGCTTTTAATAAATTGGCCGATTTACTGGCGTCTGCAAAAACTACATTACCCGCACTATTAATCTCTTTAGGGGCTCCTGGCTGGATGGTGATGTGGTTGGTGCCAATTCGCGAATCTGGCGCACTATTACCCCAAGCCCTAATTGGTATGTATTTACGCAGGAAAAGCGCTAGACACCACGTTTGGCGATTGGGTATGGTTGTACAGGTATCGGCCATATGTACCATGTTAGCTGCCGCGCTTGTCACCGAAGGTTTTGTGGCTGGGCTAATTATACTCGCTTCGCTTGTATTTCTTAGTTTAGGCCGCTCTGCAAGCTCACTTACCGTAAAAGACATGGAAGCCGATGTCAGTCAAAAAGGGGAACGGGGGAAGTTAGTAGGGTTAGCTTCCACGGCGTCTGGTGTGATGACGTTGTGCGCCGCAGTACCTTTGGTGTATTTTGAAAAAGAGCTTGAAGGCTATTCACTTTATATTTTGCTAGGGTCATCAGCGCTTGCATTTTGTGTCACGCTATTTTTAATGTTTTCAATAAAAACCCATGTTGAAATAGAAGAATCTAAAAATAAGTCTTTGTTTAATTGGCGTTTTGACAACACGGTATATCGGTTCGTTTTTGTGAGGGGGTTGTTCGTCCACTCTGCGCTAGTGGCGCCATACTTTATGCTGGAAAGTTCACAAAGCGCTAAATCTTTGCTCCCGTTTTATCTTGCTGCACAAGCCTTAGCTTCTATGCTTTCTTCTTTTCTTTGGGGAAAAATTGCAGATAAAAGCGCTCGATTCACCCTTCAATTGTCAGGTGCCTTGGCAATAATTGCCTGTGTTGGCTTACTTGCTATGGAGCCTGAAAATTTGTGGATGTCTGCAGGGTTGTTTTTTATTCTTTCTATTGCTCATGCGGGTGTGCGAACAGGGCGCAAAACTTACAGTTTAGATATTAAAGATGGACAAGACAGGACTGAATTAGTCGGTTTTTCAAATACAGCTATAGGCCTTATTTTACTTGGCTTTGGTGGATTGTACGCGATTTTATCGTCTTTTATCGACTTTTCAGTGGTGTACATTATGGTAGCAATGCTCACTATGGCGATTTGTACTACGCTTATGTTACCAAGGGAAAAATAAGGGAATAGGAGGTCGAACGCCGTGCAAATTACCGTGATTGCATTTCTGAAACCCAATTTATATATCAGTCGATATTGGGCGAACGTGGCTTTAGTAATCGAGTTTGGTTTCACATATGTCTTATAAACAGCAAGAAAACAATGGTCCGGCAGCATTGCCAGTAAAAGATCCCGAGGAATTAGAGGGTTATCTTAATGCGTTTTTGGATATATCAGCTGACCCTGTATTTATAAAAGACGGGGAGGGTAAACTTTTAGTTGCTAACAACGCCTTTTGTGAGCTTGTAAACGTTTCTCGAAAAAAACTCATTGGAAAAACCTTCTCAAATAAAATTTACCCACAAGAATTGGTGAAGTTAGCGCACAGCGATCAGTATGTTTTAGATACCGGAGAAGATAAAGTCATAGAGCAAGCCCTGCAAGGTAAGGGCAACCAGGCACGGGTAGTACTTGCTAAACTGAGCCGATTTATCGACCGCAATAATAGACGATTTATTGTTGGTGTTATCCGAGACGTTACTAAACGCAGGCAGAACGAGTTAAGAGAAACAACGCGTAGCGAGGTATTAGAACTCATTACCAGCGGAGAACCTCTAAAAAAGGTGCTAGACGCCATTGTCAGCGTGGTTGAGCTTAATAACCCAGAAATGATGTGCAGCATCTTGATCCTTGAGGATTCAGGGGGGCATCTGCGCAACGGAACTGGAACTAGTCTTCCTAAATTTTATACCGATGCTATTGATGGTGTAGAGATAGGTATGGGCGTGGGTTCTTGCGGTACAGCGGCGTTTACTAACGAACGTGTCATCGTGGCAGATATTCAAACACACCCTTACTGGGAAAATTTCAAAGCGTTAGCTGAACGCGCTAATTTAGGAGCTTGTTGGTCTGAACCAATTCGTTCTACGCAAGGCGCTGTGCTCGGTACTTTTGCTATTTATCACTCTAGTATTAATAATCCCTCGGATACTGATCTTGCGCTAATTGAGCAAACTGCAAGTTTAGCGAGTATCGCTATCGAAAAGAATCGTTCCGAAGAGACACTAAAGCGTGCTGCTAGCGTTTTCACTCATGCGAACGAAGGAATTATCATAACCGACGCCTCAGCGACTATTATTGAAGTGAACGATACGTTGTGCCGAATCACCGGTTACAGCAAATCGGAAGTGCTAGGGAAGAACCCTAGAATTCTTCAGTCTGGACGACACAGCGCGCAGTTTTATAACTGTCTCTTATACACATCTCCGAGCCCA
>OJEM01000397.1_pt1 | contig 10559 bp, 5 predicted proteins | sample 1593651 | NCBI WGS metagenome assembly OJEM01 (sample SAMN05416819, study PRJEB24817) | seawater metagenome | isolation source: Sea water | place: Canada:Atlantic | collected 2013-07
CTGGTCTCGTGGGCTCGGAGATGTGTATAAGAGACAGCACGGCTACCATCCCTTCGGCAACCTCAAGTACCCCGCCGACTTTCAGCACCTTGATTACGTCAACCCGGATGCCCCCAAAGGCGGCACTATGCGTCTTTATGGCCAGGGCTCCTTTGACAGCCTCAACCCGTATATTCTCAAGGGCATTAGCCCGGCTGATACCCCCGGCATGCAGATGTACGGTGTCACCGAGCTGGCCGACAGTTTGCTGATGGGCAACCAGTCCCATAACCGGCTGGGCGATGAACCCGGAGCCGCTTATGGCCTGATCGCCGAATGGGTGGAATATCCTCATGACCGCAGCTGGGCCACTTTCCGCATCCGCGAACAGGCTCGCTTCCATGACGGCCACCCGATCCGCGCCGAAGACGTGGTGTTCAGCTTTGAGATTCTGCTCAGCAAGGGAAAGCCCGAGTATACCTTGCAGCTGGCTGACCTGGCCGATGTGAAGGCGGTGGACCCGCTCACGGTGAGGTTCACCTTCAAGGAAGGCCGCAAGGATTTACCCCTGGTGGTCGGCTCGATCCCCATCCTCCCCAAGCATTATTGGGAGAAGCACGATTTCGAGCGAGCCACCCTGACTCCGTCACTCTCCAGCGGCCCTTATCAGGTCAGCTCAGTCAAACCGGGCAAGCAGGTGGTTTTCCAGCGGGTCAAGGATTACTGGGCAGCGGATCTACCTGTTAACCGCGGCCGTTACAACTTCGATCAAGTGATTTTCGAGTTTTTCCGCGATGCTGATGTGGGTTTTGAAGCCTTCAAGTCTGGCGATTATGACCTGCATTACGACTACAGCTCGAAGCATTGGGCCACCGCCTACGACTTTGCCGCCGTTGAACAGGGTCAGATCATCAAACAGGAAATCCCTCACCAGATGCCTCGTCCGGTGCAGGCTTTCTTTTTCAATACCCGCAACGCCCCGTTTAATGACCTGAACGTCCGTAAGGCTGCCAGCCTGCTGTTTGACTTCGAATGGTCCAACCGCAACCTGTTCAGTAATGCCTATAGCCGCACTGTCAGCTGGTTTCCCAACAGCCCCTACACTGCCCCGGTTCCCGCAACCGCTGAAGAGCAAGCGCTGTTGGCGGATCAAGCCAAGCATCTGCCGGACAATTTCTTCAGCGCTGATATCCATCCTCCCGTGAATGATGGCAGCGGCCAGATCCGCAACCGCATGCGCGAGGCACTATCACTGCTGCAGGAAAGCGGTTGGCGCCTGCAGGATCACAAGTTGGTCAACGAGCAAGGCAAGCCGCTCCGCTTTACCGTTCTCAATTATCACAACCCCGGCATTTACCGCATCCTCGCCCCCTGGTTCCGTAACCTGCAGCGTCTGGGCATTGAGGCCGATTACCGGGAAGTAGAACCCGCTGCCTATAAGGAGCGGCTGGACAACTTCGACTATGATGTGGTGCTGTTTGTACTGCCGGTACGCGACTATCCCGGACCGGAGCTGACCGATTATTTCGCTTCAAGCAGTGCAGATATCCCCGGCAGCAAGAATCTGGCGGGTATTAGCCACCCGGTTGTCGATTTTCTGGTTCGCACTGCCCTGTCTGCTGAGCAAGAAGCCGAGTATGTGCTCAGCCTGCAAGCGCTGGACCGGATGTTGCGCTACCAGCATTACGGCGTCCTGAATTACCATATTCGCCATCACCGGGTTGCCTGGTGGGACAGATTTTCCCGCCCTTCGGAACCGATCCCGTTCGGATTGGGTCTGGATACCTGGTGGATGAAAAATAAATAACGCGCGCACGCTTCACGCTGGCATGTAACAAGCCTGGCCACGCTTATTCCTGGTGGGCCAGCACTGATTACGCGACGATACCTGGAGCAGCGACGACATTGTTGCTATAGCCCGTTGCATGTTGCCCGTGAGCGTGCCGCATGAAAAAAAGGAGTCATTATGGCCATTCACAGCACTGTGCTGCGTGGGCTGTTTGTTGGGCTGTGTGCGTTCACAGCATTGGCGCATGCCGAAATCCACAAGAGCCATGCCATTGCCATGCATGGCGAGCCCAAATATTCCGCCGGGTTCTCGCATTTTGATTACACCAACCCCAACGCCCCCAAAGGCGGCGAGCTGCGGCTGCATGTGATCGGCGGTTTCGACTCTCTCAACCCCTTTGTCTCCAAGGGCCGCGCCGCTGCTGGCATGGCGTATCTGGACAACTCTTACCTGTACGATTCACTCACTGTGCGCGGTGAAGACGAACCGTTCACCCAGTACGGCTTGCTTGCAGAAAGCATCGAATGGCCGGATGACCGCAGCTGGGTGCGTTTCCACCTTCGCGAGGAGGCCCGTTTCGCAGATGGAGAACCGGTGCAAGCCGACGATGTGGCTTGGACCTTTGACACCCTGATGGAGAAAGGGAAGCCTTTCTATAGCTACTACTACGCAGCCGTTGAACGCGTGGAAATCAACGATCCGCGCACCGTTACCTTTCACTTCAAGGCCAGTGACAACCGGGAACTGCCGCTGATCATCGGCCAGCTTCCCGTGCTGCCCAAGCACCACTGGCAAGACCGGGAATTTGACAAGGACGGCATGCTCCCGCCCCTTGGCTCAGGCCCTTACCGCCTGGCCGAAGCGAAACCCGGCAAGAAAGTGGTTTACCAGCGCCGCAAGGATTACTGGGCGCAATCACTGCCTGTGATGAAGGGACGTAATAACTTCGATCGCATCATCTATGATTACTATCTGGATGAAACCGCGGCTCTGGAAGCCTTCAAAAGTGGTCGCTACGACTGGCGCCATGAAAACAATTCCAAACTCTGGGCCACAGCGTATCGGGGCCCGGCCTTCGAAAGCGGCAAGATTGTTACTGATGAAGTCAGCCACGGAAACCCCTGGGGCGCACAGGCCTTCATCTTCAATCTGCGCAAGGAATTATTCCAGGATGAGATCCTGAGAGAGGCGATTGGTTACGCGTTTGACTTCCAATGGTCCAACGACAATCTTTTCTACGGACAGTACAAACAGAATCGTAGCTACTTTGATAATTCCGAAATGGCCGCCACTGGCTTACCTTCCAAAGCGGAGCTGGCATTGCTGGAACCCTACCGGGAGCAACTGCCGGAAGCGGTTTTCAACAAGGAATACCAGCCCCCCAAAACTGATGGCTCCGGTCGACCCCGTGAGAACCTGCGTAAAGCATCCATCATGCTCAAGGAAGCCGGCTATCAGCTCCGTGACAGCCAGCTTTACACCCCGGACAACAAACCGGTTCGCTTCGAGTTTCTACTCAGCTCTCCGGCTTTTGAACGCATCGTTCTGCCTTTCTCCCGTAACCTGAAGGCACTGGGCATTGTGGCCAACGTATCCAAGGTTGATTCGTCCCTGTGGGTGGAGCGTATCCAGAATTTCGACTTCGACATGATTGTCTATCGCATGGGGCAATCCAGCTCACCGGGTAATGAACAGCAGGAATACTGGTCTTCCCAGGCTGCCGACCAGCCCGGTAGCCGCAACCTGATCGGCATCAAGAATCCGGTTGTGGATGCGCTGGTGGACAAGATCGTCGCAGCCCAGAGCCGTGAAGAACTGATCACCCGCTGCCGGGCCCTGGATCGGGTGCTGCAGTGGCAGCATTACAGTGTCTTCAACTGGTATTCAGACCAATATCGGCTCGCCTACCAGTCCCGCCTGCGACACCCGGAACTTGGCAAGTACGTTGGCATGGATGCGGCCCTGGATACCTGGTGGGATAGCACAGCGAAATGATGCGCTACTACATTGCCAAACGGCTGCTGCTGGTTCTCCCTACCCTGTTCGGCATCCTGCTGCTGAACTTTCTGGTGATACAGGCAGCGCCTGGCGGGCCAGTGGAAAAGACCCTGGCGGAACTGCAGGGCATCGGTGGCGGCGGCACCGGCAGCAGTTTTGCCGGCGGCAGTGCGGACACCGTCAGTGGCGGTGAATACCGTGGCTCCCGGGGCCTGCCCCCGGAGCTGGTCGAGCGCATCGAAAAGATGTACGGCTTCGACAAGCCCGCCCACGAACGTTTCTGGCTGATGATCAAAAACTATTTCAGCTTTGATTTCGGTGAATCCTATTACCGGGACCGCTCCGTCACCGAACTGATTGTAGAGCGCCTGCCGGTGTCCATCTCTCTGGGCCTGTGGAGCACCCTGATCGCCTACATGATTTCCATTCCACTGGGCATTCACAAGGCAGTAAGAGATGGCTCGCGCTTCGATGTCTGGTCGAGCACCGCCATCATTATCGGTTTTGCCATTCCCAGCTTTCTGCTGGGCATACTGTTGATCGTACTCTTTGCCGGGGGCTCCTATTTCGAGTGGTTCCCGCTTCGCGGCCTCACCTCGGACAATTTTGATGAACTGACCCTGTTCGGCAAGATTATCGATTACGCCTGGCATATTACCCTGCCCACCATCGCCATCGTGGTCGGCAACTTCGCCACCTTGTCCATGCTGACCAAAAACTCCTTCATGGACGAAATTCGCAAGCAGTATGTGCAAACCGCCCGGGCCAAGGGGCTGAGTGAGAAACAGGTGCTCTACGGCCATGTGTTCCGCAACGCCATGCTGATCATCATCGCCGGCTTTCCCGCCGCCTTTATCAGCATGTTCTTTACGGGTGTACTGCTGATTGAATTCATCTTTTCCCTGGATGGCCTCGGGCTGCTGGGCTTTGAATCAGTGATCAATCGTGACTACCCGGTGGTGTTCGGCACCCTGTTCATCTTCACCCTGATCGGCCTGCTGCTGAAACTTGTCAGTGATCTGACTTATATGTGGGTGGACCCGCGTATCGACTTTGAGCGGAGGGATAACTGATGGCTTTGCCCTCCCTGCGTTTCAGCAATCCGGTCTCGGCCCGCCAGTGGCAGGCTTTTCGCAGCAACCGGCGGGGCTACTGGTCGTTATGGATTTTCCTGGTGCTGTTCATCCTCAGCCTGGGCGCGGAATTCATCGCCAACGACAAGCCCCTGCTGGTCCACTATGACGGCGATCTCTACACCCCGGTATTCAATGCCTACCCGGAAACCACCTTTGGCGGTTTTTTCGAGTCAGAAGCCAATTACCGTGACCCCGTGGTAAAAGACCTGATCGAAGACAAAGGCTGGATTCTCTGGCCACCGATTCGCTACAGCTTCAACACTATCAACTACGACCTGAGTGAGCCTGCACCAGCGCCGCCCTCCTCGGATAACTGGTTAGGCACCGATGATCAGGGCCGCGATGTAGCGGCGGGCTTGATATATGGCTTTCGTATTTCCGTGCTGTTCGGGCTGATGTTGACGCTGTTTTCGAGCATCGTCGGCATTATTATTGGCGCTATTCAGGGCTACTACGGTGGCTGGCTGGATCTGGCCGGACAACGCTTTCTGGAAATCTGGTCCAGCATGCCGATCCTGTTCCTGATCATCATTATTTCCAGCTTCGTGGTACCCAGTTTCTGGACCCTGCTGATCATCATGCTGCTGTTTTCCTGGATGACACTGGTGGATCTGGTGCGAGCCGAATTTCTCCGTTGTCGCAATATGGATTATGTGCGCGCTGCCCACGCCATGGGCGTGCGCACACCGGTAATCATGTTCCGCCATATGCTGCCCAATGCCATGGTTGCCACCATCACCTTCCTCCCTTTCATTCTCAACGGTGCCGTGGTGACGCTCACCTCCCTGGACTTTATCGGTTTCGGTTTACCCCCGGATGCGCCGTCCCTGGGCCGCCTGGTGGGTCAAGGGAAGGCCAATCTGCACGCTCCCTGGCTGGGAATCAGCGTCTTTGCCACGCTCACGGTCATGCTGACCCTGCTGGTGTTTATCGGCGAAGCCGTCCGTGATGCCTTCGACACGAGGAAGTTTCTGCAATGAGCCTCCTATCCCTGCGTGGTCTGACCATTCGATTCGGCCAGGATGTGGCCGTAGATAACCTGTCCCTGGATCTGGAACCCGGCCACATGCTGGCGCTGGTCGGTGAGTCCGGCTCCGGCAAGTCTCTGACCGCCCTGTCGATGCTTGATCTGTTGCCGGATAGTGCCAGCTGGCACGCTGACACCCTGACCCTGGATAGTGAAAACCTGCTCGGGCTCACGGAAAACCGCAAGCGCGCCCTACGCGGCGGCCGTATCGGCACCATTTTCCAGGAGCCGCTGACGGCCCTGAATCCTCTGCATACGGTGGAAAAACAGATCAGCGAAAGCCTGTTTGTTCATCAGGGTATGAGCCGAGCAAAGGCCCGTACGCGCTGCCTGGAGTTACTCGGCCAGGTGAAACTGCCTGCCACCAAGGAAATGCTGGGGCGCTATCCACACCAGCTCAGTGGCGGCCAGCGCCAACGGGTAATGATTGCCATGGCCCTGGCCAACGATCCGCAGATCCTGATAGCCGACGAGCCCACTACCGCTCTCGACGTGACCGTTCAGGAGACCATTCTGACGCTGATCAAGCGATTGCAGAACGAACTGAACCTGTCGATCCTGCTGATCAGCCATGATCTGGCGGTGGTCAGCCGCTTTGCCGATGACATCCTGGTCATGCACCACGGCAAGAAGGTGGAAGCCGGCCCCACCACACAGGTGCTGGCAGAGCCCAAGGATGCGTACACCCGACACCTGATCAATTCGGAGCCCCGTGGCCAGATGCCGCCTCTGGCAGAGAATGCGCCGCTGCTGCTGGAAGCCAACGCCATGGCAGTTACCTTCAAGGAAAAGCGCCGGAGCCTGTTCTCCCCTGCCCCCTTGATGCGCGCCGTAGATGAGATTGATCTATGTGTCAGGCGCGGCGAGACTCTGGGCATTGTCGGCGAATCCGGCTCCGGTAAATCGACCCTGGCGCTGGCGTTGTTACGCCTGGTAAAAAGCCAAGGGCAGATCCTCATGGACGGCACCGATCTGCGACAACTGAACCACCGGCAGCTGCGTGGCTGGCGCAGCCGCCTGCAGGTAGTCTTCCAGGACCCGTTTGGCAGCCTTAATCCGCGCATGACCGTGGGCCAGATCGTGGCGGAAGGTCTCGCCGTGCATGCCGGCAGCCTGTCTCAACCGGAAAGGGATGCCAAAGTCATCCAGATGCTCGAAGAAGTGGACCTTCCGGCCGAAGCACGACATCGCTACCCTCATGAGTTTTCCGGCGGTCAGCGGCAGCGTATCGCCATTGCCCGTGCCCTGATCATGGAGCCCGAGCTGCTGATCCTGGATGAACCCACCTCAGCCCTGGATCGGAGTGTGCAATATCAGATCCTGGAACTGCTCAAATCCCTGCAAAAGAAACATGATCTCAGCTATTTGTTTATCAGCCATGATCTGAAAGTCATACGATCCATCTGTCACCGGGTGATGGTGATGAAGGATGGCAAGGTGGTTGAGCAAGGCGATACAGAGGCTATCTTTGACCAGCCACAACACAGTTATACCCACAAGCTCATGTCCGCGGCCTTTGCCACGGGAAACACACCGTTGCATTTGGCAACCCCTGAGCAGACGTCAAAACCCGTTTAATTGCCTATAATCAGTAACAAGTTGACAGTTGAAAGTTAAAAGGCGCGGATCAGCTCCTCGCAGGTAACCGGAATCACTCTGTCCGCAACGCACCTCTCTGTGTTGTTGTAACGGGACAGTCACCCCCACGAAGTTTGGGCGCGGGCATGAATATATCGTTAGAAAACAACCCGGATCGCGCTTTGCAACTTTCAACTTTGAACTTTCAACTAAAATATATCGAGGACAGACATGGGATTTCTAGCAGGCAAACGCTACCTCATCGTTGGCGTCGCCAGTGACCGCTCCATTGCCACGGGTATTGCCGAAGCGATGCACCGCGAAGGTGCCGAGCTGGCCTTTACCTACCAGAACGACAAACTGAAAAGCCGGGTGCTGAAAGCGGCCGAGCGCTACGGCAGCAACGAGGCGCTGTGCTTTCCCTGCGACGTGGCCTCCGATGAGCAGATCCAGCAGGTATTCGAAGGGCTCGGCAAGCAGTGGGACGGCCTCGACGGCGTGGTCCACGCGGTGGGCTTTGCCCCGGGCAACGAGCTGGACGGCAACTTCGCCGACGTGGCCACCCGCGAAGGCTTCCGCATCGCCCACGAGATTTCCTCCTACAGCTTCGTGGCCCTGGCCCAGGCGGCCCGCCCGCTGATGAAGGGCCGCAACGGCGCCCTGCTCACCCTCACCTACCACGCCTCCCGGCAAACCGTGCCCAACTACAACGTGATGGGCCTGGCCAAGGCCAGCCTGGAAGCTTCTGTCCGTTATCTCGCTTCCAGCATGGGACCAGACGGCATTCGTGTGAACGGGATTTCCGCCGGCCCCATCCGCACCCTGGCAGCATCCGGCATCAAAAAGTTTCGCAGCATGCTGGACTACAACGCCGCCAAGGCACCGTTGCGTCGGAATGTGACTATCGAGGAAGTGGGTAACGTGGCCGCTTTCCTGTGCTCCGACCTGGCATCCGGCATCACCGGCGAAATCACCTATGTGGATGCCGGTGCCAGCACCGTATCCATGCCTTTTGAGCTTGAAAACGAGTAAATCAGAAGAAGCACCCGCAACCTCCGAACCCCGGAATTGCGGCAAAAAAAAGCTCACCAACGATGGTGAGCTTTTTTGTTTCTATCGCTCGATTACTGATCGGCAGAACTACTCAGGCGCTCTGGATTGATATCCACATCACCTTCGTCGCGCAACAATGCAACCACCTGACGGAAATTACGTTGCCCCTCGATATTTCCCAACTCAAGCAGCGCGGCCTGTTGCTGGGCGTCGGAAAGGGGTTCTGCATTACCGTCTTCTACGCGGGTTACCTGATAGGCAACCAGGGAACCGTCACCCACGCGAGTCAGCTCAATGGCCGAATCTTCCCCTTCCGCAGTCTTCGGCAGTGCAAAGGCGCCATTGACCACTTCCATGGAGGGCTCGGCGCCGCCACGCTGAAGGCCTTCCTGCTCTTCAATCCCGGTCTCGAACAAGGCGGCGATCTCATCCAGGCTCGCGCCCTGCTGCAATTTCTCTTCTGCCTGTGCAGACAATTCCTGCACCCTGTCAGCAGCTCGCTCGCCCTTGAGCCGCTCGCGAATTGCGAAGGAGACATCTTCCAGCGGCAGCGGCTCCGCCGCTTTGTCGTCGAGGATACTGACGGCCAGGTACTCACCAGGGGCAGTCTCGATCAGATCACTGTTGTGACGATCCTTGCGAACCTGGTCACTGTTGAGAGCTTGCTGCACCTGACGAGCAGACAGCGGCTCAGGCAGCGACGACAGGGAAACCCAGTCGGTGGTGATCACTTCGATGCCAACCTGCTCTGCAGGAACGGTCATATCACTGTGTTCGTACAGAAGTTCTTCCAGACGAGCCACATCTTCATTCAGCAGGGTTTCCGCGCGGCCCTGTTTGAGATCTGCACGAATCTGCTCGGCCAGTTCCTCAAGTGTGGGCAAATCCTGCTCACGGACAACATCAGATACCTTGATCAGATGCACGCCGGCATCGGTCACCACCGGATCGGAAACCATGCCCGGCTCCAGGCTGGCGATAGCCTCTTCCATTTCTTCAGGTAGCGCCCCCTTGGATACCACACCAAGATCGCCACCGGCGTCGGCAGAGCCTGGATCGTCGGAGTACTGCGCGGCCACTTCAGCAAAGGAGCCACCGGCGGCAATTGCCTGTGCGGCTTCAGTCGCACGGGTCTGAGCCTGCTCAAGATCTCTGTCGCCATTGATCTCGACAAGAATATGGGCCACTTTGCGAGCGGTGCTCGCACCAGATTCTTCCATGATGGAGCGGCGGACTTCGTACTCCGCCGCCACGTCTTCCTCACTCACGGATACCTGATCGGTGTAGTCCTGCGCTGACAGCTTCACATAGGCAATCCGGAATTCTTCCGGACGCATGAACTCTGCCTGGTTTTGATCGTAGTAAGCCTTGATGTCTTCATCGCTGACGGAAAAATCACTGCGTAGCGCGTTCAGGTCCAGCGTCACATAACGAATATCACGAACCTGCTCACCCAGTCGGCGCTGCTCTTGCAGTTCCGTTGGCAATGCAAAATTGGTTGCCATGAAGCCGGAGCGATACTGTTCTTTCAGCATGTCCTGACGCAGGCCCTGAATATAACCCTGTGGCGTCAAGCCACGGCTACGCAGTTCCCGCTCGAAACGAATCTCGGAAAACTTGCCATTCTCCTGGAAGAGGGGGACCTGATAAATATCGCGGGCGGCCTGCTTTTCGCTGAATGCCAGCTTGGCGTTATCCGCTGCTGCAAGAATCAGCTGTTCGTTAACCAGTCCTTCCAGCACCATTTCGGGGCGAACAAAGGAATCCAGCATGGACGGGTCCATATTCGGACTCTGCTGGCGCAGCATGTCACGAACACGCTCCACACGCTGATTCACCACACTGCGGGTGATTTTGTTGCCTTCCACTTCGGCAACCACATCTCCGCTTCCACCACCGGTGAAATAGCCGTAGAAACCGGAAATCACAAAAGGAAGGATAATCGCGGCAAGCAGGACCTTGCCCACGGGACCGCGGACAAACCGTCTGAACTCCTGCA
>OJEM01000403.1_pt1 | contig 10430 bp, 10 predicted proteins | sample 1593651 | NCBI WGS metagenome assembly OJEM01 (sample SAMN05416819, study PRJEB24817) | seawater metagenome | isolation source: Sea water | place: Canada:Atlantic | collected 2013-07
GGCAGCGTCAGATGTGTATAAGAGACAGGTACTTATCCCTTCCTTTTCAAGAATATCGTTAATTAAGCTTAAGGAATCGGGTGAATCATCAACAACTAACACCGTGTACATAAATGCCATCCAACTAACTTAAACGTGCTGATTATACTAAAGGTTAATATCTCAGTATAAACATATATAGCGGTAATAAGAATGGGGTATTTTGCGTATTTTGAACCTTAAAAGAAGCGTTAGCTTAGCTTTTCCTCTGTCTTTCCTCACGCCAATTAAACAACATGAAAATTACTGCAATAGAAATTCCATAAGCGGATGACCCACGGCGACAGCAATCAAGGTGAGTAACATGCCAAAGACTAACAGAGAGATATAACTTACTGCATACTGTATCAACGTATTTTGGGGCTGGGTTAATAGCTGATTCAACCGCTCGCGCCTTTCACCGCTTGCGCCCTGCTCTCCTGTATGTTGGCAAGCACATAGGGGTAAATCGTCAAGGGTAGTGTCGTGCCCCGCATTGTCTAAAGCGAATATATCGCATCTAAGTTCTAGCCCATTAATTAAGGCATGACGATAGGCCGAGCGCCAGCGTCTTGGCCACAGGATCATAAAATAACGTACGCACATTAGCTTAATATTGTCTAATTGGCGTACGTGATTAAACTCATGCAACAGCACCAAGTTAAGCTGATTATCCGTCAAATTTTCCACTAACCCCTGCGACACGTAAATTTGTGGGCGCAACAACCCCGCGCACCAAGCAGAAGGAACCTGACTGTCTACTCGCTGATAAATTTGATTCATATCAGCCTGTGGGCCTCTGGCACTGGCAAGCTGTAATAACTGGTGAAAGCGTTTATTCAGGTACAATTGGCGCGCCATCATTGCGATAGTGACACACAGCAAACTAACGGCAAAGGCTAATACCCCAGCACCTAAAGTAGATGATGTGGGAATGTATAAGTCATGAGGTCCACAATGGCTTTCATGGCAATGTTCACCTACAAAATAGCGGCTTATAGGGGGAAGTTCGTTAATAATGAGGCTAAATGCCGCACAAACAAAGGGAAGCCACAGCAAAGTAAAAAGCAGTTTTACTTGTACATCTGGTGAAAACGGCACACGTTGTGTGTTTGCTACCCGCCAACATACGGCCACGCACCAAGATAAGAGTAATGACAGCAACAACCAGGAGGCAAGAAGCGCTAGAAAACTCGTATCAGTCATCCTTCTCCTCATGGGGAGGAAGGTAATCTGAGAGCTTTTCTGCCTCTTTGTCTGATGTATTCCCTTCAATATAGGACATAAAACCACTGACTATCACTTGGGATTCACCGTCACCCAACTGGTCGGCAATTTCCCCCATCAAACGACTAACCACCGTGCTTTGAGACAATGCTGGAGCATATTGATACGAGCGCCCCTGCTTATAACGGGTAAGCATGTTTTTACGGCATAAGCGTTCAAGCGTACTTTGCATTGTACTCAGCGAGAGTTGCTCATTAGCAAAAAAGGAAAGCACCTCTTGAGCACTTAACTCTCCGTGTTGCCACAACACCTTAAGTACTTCTATTTCACGCCCACCTAATGCAGGAAGATTTTGTTGCGAAGGCTTTCCGCCTAGCCACTGACTTAATCCCCGATAAAGCTCTTTCACGAACACCGACCTCTTATAGGTTTTAGTAAAGGCATTAATAATACAAAAATGCACGTTACCAGAAAGTGCCCATTTAACGTATAGCTATTAAGGAACTATTGTGAAAAAAACGCTCATAGCACTGCTTGTTCTAGCCGCTTTACAAGCTAACGCTCAAGAAGACGACAGCCATGATATTGAAAAAGTCACAGTGTCTGGTCGACAAGTCAGCTTAGTAGGAGAAGCTATTTCAGCATCACAAGGGATAGTAGGCCAGGAAGAAATTCGACTACGCCCTATTTTACGTACAGGTGAAATACTGGAATTCATTCCGGGCATGGTCGTTACGCAACACAGTGGGACGGGCAAAGCGAACCAATACTTTTTACGTGGTTTCAATTTGGATCACGGTACTGACTTTGCCACTTTTGTTGATGGCATGCCGGTGAATATGCGCACCCATGGTCATGGGCAAGGCTACACCGATCTTAACTTTGTTATCCCAGAATCGGTGCAGTCTCTGAACTATAAAAAAGGTGTGTACTACGCTGATATAAGCGATTTCAGTGGCGCGGGTAGTGCAATGTTAAATACTACCAACAGTGCCTCGACTCCATTAGTTAGCGCTACTGTTGGAAAAAATAACTTTCTAAGAATAGTAGGTTTAGGTGGTGTCACAATTAATGACACAAACCGAGTAGTTTTGGCAGGTGAACACAATACCTACGATGGCCCTTGGAGCGACATTAGCGAAGACCTAGATAAAACCAATGTGTTAGCTAAATGGGTGAATAAGCAAGATAAGGCCGAATTCAGCCTAACATTTATGGGTTATGACAATAGTTGGAACAGCGCAGATCAAATCCCCAAGCGCGCGATAGAAAGCGGGTTAATTGATGAATTAGGGTCATTAGATACCACAGTTGGCGGTCAGTCTGATCGTTATAGTCTTAGCGCGAACTGGCGATCCGAAAACCTGGTCGCAAGCGCTTATGTGATGTCGTACAGTATGAACTTGTGGTCCAATTTTACTTATTTTCTTGATGATCCTGAGAATGGCGACCAATTTGAACAAGTCGACGACCGCACAGTATATGGCGGTGAAGCCAGTTATAGGTACGAACACTCATTGTTAGGTAAGCTATCTACCACCACGTTTGGCACGCAATTTCGTATAGACGATATCGATGAAGTGGGTTTATATCACACTCAAGCCCGTCAGCGTTTGGGCGTAATTCGTAGTGACGAGGTAACAGAGTCGAGTGTGGGTGCCTATGTGAACAACGAAACCTATTGGACGCAACGCTTACGCACAGTGCTTGGCCTGCGCTACGATTATTTTGATTTTGACGTCCGAAACTTAGCCGGTGTTAATGCAAATAGCATCGATTTATCGCCAAATAGCGGTGCGTCTAGTGATGACATCACGTCGTTAAAAGCGAGTGTGGTATACACAATTTCCCCTGAATGGGAATTGTATGGAGCCGCTGGGCAAGGGCTACATTCTAATGATGCTAGAGGTACCACCATTCAAATAGATCCCAGTTCCGGCGACGCTGTTGACGCGGTAGACCCGCTGGTTCGTTCAACGGGTATTGAAGCCGGTTTGCGGGGCTTTATTGATGAAAAGCTGAATGCCTCGTTGTCAGTGTGGCAGTTGTCCTTAGACAGTGAATTGCTATTTGTAGGTGATGCAGGCAATACTGAAGCCAGCCGCGCATCTAAACGTAAGGGGGCGGAAATCGCACTTTACTATCAGCTCGACCAAAATTGGTCTATCGACCTTGAATATGCCTACACAGATGCGGCCTTTACCGATGCATCTTCTGAAGGCGCTCACATTCCAGGTGCGATCAAAAACGTGGTACAAGCTGGGGTGTCTGCTCAATTCGACAACGGCCTATTTGGTAGCCTAAGGGCCCGACATTTTGGTGAACGCCCACTTATTGAGGATAACAGTATCACTTCAGACGCAAGTACCGTATTTAATTTACGCGCAGGCTACAAAATGAATAAATGGGTTTTACAGTTAGATGTACTTAATCTCACTGACAGCGATGCTCACGACATTGATTACTATTATGCGTCTCGCCTTTCAACCGACGCCCAAGACACTGAAACCGACGATATTCACTATCACGTGATAGAACCTCGTACCCTTCGTGCTACAGTGATGTATCAGTTTTAGAATCTTACGCATTACGGCACCTTTAGCCGTAATGCGTCTCTTTTAATAATATATTACTCAGCATCTAAAATACGAGAGACATATGAAGTTAAAAAACATTAATAATCTTCTAAGCCCATCGCGATACGCTGCCTCCAAATATGTCTTTCTTTATCAAGCGTGGGTTGAAGTACGTCGTAAAAATCCTTCACAAGTAGCGCTTCGCTGCAGAATTCAGAGAGTTTATCTTCTGGATTTAGCTCGGCGATCTTAGTGAACTGTCTTAACTTTTCACCTAGAACAGTATCCAACTTTGATAACTTATTCAACCTACCGTTGATGAATCGTAAGATATCATGATCGAAGTTAGTGACGTCACCCCCTTCACTTCTAACGGCAAAATATGAACGATACATGCAAAATAAATAGGCTCCAGCGATGGCAATATCTTTGTCGTAGCGGCTCTTGAATTGGGTACTATCTACCGCGTTTAATATACCGCTAAAGTCACAAAAGAACGATGGTTTAGCAACGCAAAACTGCCCGTCCTCAAGGAATTTATTGCAATGAGCTAGCAACTTTTGAATGTTAGCAACCATATCAAAGAGCGCCGTTGATTCTATATTGACGATAGGTTCAGCCCAAAAACGGCTGTAGCTTCCTCCAACCGTTTTGCCTGAAAATTCGTAGCCGTGGAATTCAGCTACTTGTCTCAGAGTTGGCTGACAACAATTTTTTACCTTATTCCGACTAGCCGCCTTCGATATCGCCACACCATAGTTAAACTGATAAAGCTTGTTCATTTTGATGAACCTGCGGTTCAACGCACTTCCATCAAAGTTTTTAGATCCCATGCCATCATCAAGAATAATGTTGTCTTTATTGAGCTCTGCATCTGCAAAAACCACCCGCATAAGTGCGACTCTACTATCATAATCCTTGGCAAGTTCAACGCTTGATAGATCAGAAGTTATCATGAAAAGTTCTCCAAATTTTCTAGTGTCAAGTTGCCTGGTATTAGACAACCCCAATGACTAACTGCTCTTATTTGAGTATTTTTAATCACTAGATTGATTAGATCATCTTTACTGATTAGCTGTCAAGTTTCCATTTAATCATATTTGATTATTATGTTATTGTTCGTGCAACTTAATGGGCATATATGACTATGATTAGAGTATTATTTGTAAAGCTTTTAGATGACAAGAGATTCAACGAAAATCGGAAAATTACGATCAATGAAGTGGCAGAAGAAACAGGGATTGGGCGAGCGACACTAACTCGCATAGCTAATCAACAAGGTTATGCTGTTGGCACTAATATTATTGATAAGCTCTGCGGTTACTTTAATTGTGACGTAAGTGATATCTTGCAACGGGTTCCTGATAACAACGAGATTAAAAGCACATAGGAGCAGGTTGAATTGTTTTAACGTTGTCATGATCATGTCTACACCTCCTTGTGGACTAGCCGTTAAAGTATAAGCTAGGGCTAAGTTTCGAGGGGGATAAAAGAGTGTGACAGTATGACCGTCAATTGCTGCCGCTCAAGCGCCTGTGTTAGAACGGCAATAACGTCAAGCTATCAACGGCTAATACTTACTTATGGGCGTTATATACTCAAGATACTCTACAGCAATGGCACGCGGTCACCGCTCAGCTCACATGTTTTTCGGCCCGTTGGTTTTTGTGACTAAACTAGCAACGTTGGTGCCACAACGTAGATTGAATCTTACTCGTTCTCACGGGGTGTTCGCCCATAATAGTCGTGTGCGAGATGTTTGCGAATTTGAGTGCTAGGGTTGTTGCCTGAGTATCTGCTGCATCGAGCATGCTTATCTCAAATTTCGGGCACATGAAATCAATGTGTAGTAGGACATGAATTAGGACGATCAATAGATAATGCAATTAGAATACTCCGTTATTTACGGGAGGCTTCTATGCTGGCCTTCTTCACCGCTAGGACGTATATGCTTTTCGCACTTACCGGCGTTACTTTGCTATTACCCAACAAGCTAATAACTGTGCTTACTGAGCCGTCCAAACTAAAAATAGGAGCACTTACTACATTAATGTCGGGCAAGAAGTCTTCTTTAAAACAACACAAGTTGCTCTGTTTAATGTCTTTTAGTAATTCGTAAAACACTGCTTTTTTTATTGGCTTTCCCATGTGGCGAGGCATAGGTGCAGGCGAATCATAATAATGTTCAACTAGCTCCCTACAGCGCAATTTGGGTAGATGAGACAAAAATACACGCCCGGCGGCAGAAGTAAACGGTGACAACTTTGAGCCCAAACGGATATTCACTGCTAAAAAGTGGCTAGAATCTAACCATTTTATCACTAGCGGTGCATCACCATTCCAGATGGTTACAGTAATGGTTTTATCTAATTCTTGGTGAAGTTTGTCTGCATATTCAAAGGCCACTTGAACGGGGTTTGAGTGTTTCAATGCCGACATCCCCAACCGTATACTGCTGTTTGAAAGCATATATTTGAAATTGTCTAATTGCGACACATAGCCAAGCTTGGTCAAACTAACCAAGTATTTATGAAGCCTGCTGGGGCTCATTTTTGCCAGCTCAGATAACTTGGTCAGTGAGATAGGGCCGCAGTGCTCAGAAATTAACTCCAACACTTCAAGCCCTAATTCTAGGGAGCCAATGCCTTTTCGAGTTGCAATTACTTTGTCGTCATCCATTGTACTGCTACCTCTTCCAAGTGGGGGTTATGGTACCCAAGCTTCCCTACGTATTACAGCGCAATCAAACCGCAAGATTAGTTTCGATAAATGCGCGATTTTCCTCAAGAGCTTGCGAGTCACCGTTAAATTGCACTTTCCCTTTCACAATAAGAATGTGCTGATCGCACAGCGTCTGTAAGACCTTAATGTTTTTATCCACAATAATGGTCGACACACCGGTTTCTTTAATTTTTCGAATAACGTCCCAAATTTCCTTACGAATAAGCGGTGCTAACCCTTCAGTGGCTTCATCGAGTATTAGCAAATCTGGATTTGTTAAGAGCGCCCTGCCTATGGCAAGCATTTGCTGCTCACCACCAGAGAGTTGAGTCCCTTTATTGGTTATGCGCTCTTTTAAACGAGGAAACAAGTCAAGTACTTTGGTATAGGTCCAGTGCGCTTCACCTCGTGAATTTTTGCGCGCGGCCATTTGCAAGTGCTCTTTCACAGTTAAATTGTGAAACATGCCCCGCCCTTCGGGCACGTAAGCAATGTCGTTGCGCATGCGCTTCCACGTGGGTAACGCATCAATTTCATTGCCCTTGTACAGCACTACGCCACTGCGTGGTTTTACTATACCTAAGATAGATTTCAACGTAGTGGACTTACCCATGCCATTACGGCCCATAACACTTACGGTTTGCCCTTTCTTGATGGCAAAAGATACCCCGTGCAAAATATGGCTATCCCCGTACAAGGTGTGAATACCTTTTACCTCTAAAATATTGTCTGTCACGTTAAAATACCTCGTCATCGTTGCCCAAGTAGGCGTCTTGAACTAAAGGGTTTGCTCGAATGTTGTCCACCACATCGGTTATCAAATGCTTCCCATCCACCATCACTGTCATTAAGTCAGACAGCTCAAAAACCGCATCCATATCGTGTTCCACCAGCACAATGCAGTAGCGCTGTTTTAACGACTTAAGCAAATCTACAATGACCAGGGATTCTTCATGGCCCATACCCGCCATTGGCTCATCAAGTAATAACACTTGAGGGTCTGTCGCCAATACCATGGCTATTTCAAGCTGACGTTGCTCGCCGTAACTAATCGTTCTGGCTTTGGTATTGGCTTGTTTCATTAGCCCCACCTGCTCAAGGGCTTCTTTGGCAATAGAGGTTACATGATTGCTTGAATGCTTTGACTTAAACATATTAAAGCTGCTACCCACTCGTTGCTGGGCGGCGATACAACAGTTTTCCAAACATGTTGCGTCTTTGAAAATATTGGTTTTTTGAAAGCTTCGCCCTATTCCTTTACGGCAAAATTGGTGGCTCTTGAGTCCCGTGATATTTTCACCACGATACAGAATTACACCTTTAGTTGCCGGATATGTACCACACAATATGTTCAGCATAGTACTTTTGCCCGCGCCATTAGGGCCCACTATGCTATGTAGTGACTTGTCGTAGAATTTAATATTAAATTCGTTTAGCGCCTTTAACCCGCCCCAATGTTTTGAGAGGTTTTCAGCTTGTAATATGCATTCAGTCATTTACGTTTCCTCACAACCAACTGCTCAATTAGCCCAGCAATGCCGCTTTTTAGTAGCAGTACCATTAAAATAATGAGCGAACCCATCCAGAACATCCAATACTGGGTTATATGCTCAATACCGTAGTGCAAGCTTACGTAAACGAACACACCTAAGATTGCCCCATAGATAGTGCCCAGACCACCTAAAATAGCCATCACTAACGCAGAAGCGGAGACTTCCCAGCTCATCATGGTTGGATTAACAAAACCGTATTGAAGTGAGAACAAATAGCCCGCATACGCAGCTAATGAGGAAGACAATACATACGACACTAAACGGAAGTGAAAGATGTTGTAGCCCAATGCAGTGGCTCGCTCAGGATTTGCTTTTATCGCATCAATCACACGACCAAAACGAGAGTGCAAACTAACTTTACAAAATACGTAGCAATTAAATAGCGACAGCAAACACAGGTAGTAGAAATGGTTTTCGTTATCTAAATCTAAAAAATTTAAACCAAAAATGCTGGTTTCGGGTTTGAGATAAATAAATAACCCGTCTAAGCCGCCATATTCTGTTGAGTCGGCAAAGAAGTAGAAGGTCATTTGCGCCAATGCCAATGTGATCATGATCATATAAATGCCACTGGTTCTTAGCACAATAAAGCCAACAATAAGTGCAATAACACTGCTGGCGGCCATGACATAAAAGGTATACAACCAAAAGTTAACCACTTCGTATTCGGGTATCATGATGGCAAATAAGTACCCTCCCAAGCCGTAGAACATGGCATGACCAAGCGTGATGAGGCCAGCTCTTCCTACCAAGTAGTCTAAAGACATAACAAAAATAGACAAAATCAGCATAGTGGAGATTTTGTTTACGTAAAACGTGTTCTCATTAAGAAATAAGGGAATACCCAAGGCAATAAAGAAAAACGCGAAAATAAATACCTTTTCAGCTTTGCTAGAAAATACAGTCATCGTACAACCTTAACTTTTGAAAAGCCCTTGTGGTTTAAAAATAAGGATAAGTGCCATTAGCAAGTAAATTGTCATGCTCGACATGCTGGGCAACAACACAGATGCGAACGTATCAACAATGCCCACTAACAAGGCCGCCACAAAGGCCCCTTTTATTGAACCCATTCCTCCTATGACCACAACAACAAAACATGAAATCAGTACGCGCTCGCCCATTCCTGGCACTAAGCTCACCACTGGTGCAGAAACAATCCCGGCCAAGGCAGATAAGGTAACGCCAACCGCGAAAACAACGGTAAATAACGTACCGATATTTACGCCCAAATTCTCAACCATTTCACGATTAGACTCACCTGCACGTATCATCATGCCAAGTTTGGTATTGTTGATGACGTAATACATGCCAACGGCAATACCCACGCACAGTACCGAGAGAAATAAGCGATATACCGGATACTCAATAATATCGGTAATTTGAATAGACGATGACAGCAGTTCAGGTACATCAACACCTAGTGGATCGTTACCCCAAATGAAGCTTTGTGCGGCGTTAAAAATAAAGATTAAACCAACCGTTAACAGTACCTGATCGAGGTGATCGCGCTTATAAAGGTGCACTATCAAAAAGCGTTCTATAATAACGCCGATAATCATGGCAATACTGCAAGCAATGATCACCGCCAGCCAAAAACTGTCTGTAATGGCGGCAAAGTAATACACAAGATAAGCGCCAATCATATACATAGAGCCATGAGCAAGATTCAAAATACCCATAACGCCAAAAACTAATGTGAGACCTGATGCAACCAAAAAAAGTAACAGTCCAACTGTATACCGTTTAGTAATTGCACAAGGAAAAGCGACATTTCCATTTCTATACCTCTATGGGGAAGCCCAAGGGCTTCCCTACTTGAAATAACTTATAAACGACAACCACGAGCTGGATCATTTAGGTTCGCCGCGGCTGTTTTAACAACTACGTTTTCACCGTTCTCAACTTTTCTTAAATAGATATTTTGAATAGGGTTGTGCGCCTTAGAGAAATGAAAGTTGCCTCGCGGGCTATCAATTTCAACTTTTTCCATAGCCCTTATTAAGGCTGCTTTGTCAGCGGTATTACCGTTGGTTGCTTCCACTGCTTGAATAATTAACTGGCCAGCGTCATACCCTTGCACGGCATAAAGATCAGCAGGCTTCTTGTACATTGACAAATATTCCGCTCTGAACGCTTTGTTTTTAGGGTTATCCAGTGTGTCAGCGTAATGTAATGTGGTGAACAAACCCTCTGCGGCTTCACCTTGAGCTTCAATGGTACCTTCGGTTAGGAAACCTGAGCCAATAAGTGGAATTTTGCCTCTAAGCCCCATTGCGTCGTAATCTTTAACAAATTTGACAGAGCCACCACCTGCAAAGAACACAAACACAGC
>OJEM01000404.1_pt1 | contig 10417 bp, 9 predicted proteins | sample 1593651 | NCBI WGS metagenome assembly OJEM01 (sample SAMN05416819, study PRJEB24817) | seawater metagenome | isolation source: Sea water | place: Canada:Atlantic | collected 2013-07
GTGATCTTCGTCGGGAACTTGGGGTTGGAAGTCAGTGTGGTAAATGTGCCCGTCATGCCCGCCAAGTGATGCGTGAAGCCCGTAGCGCCAACGAGGCCCCCTCATTCTCGCACCCTTCCTCTGACGGTGTGGTGGTCTACTGGCCGCAAACCGCATAACTAATCGTTCTCATTTACATAAGCGCTTGTATTGCAAGCGCTTTTTTGCATTCCTGCCTTGTCTCTGTCATCTCCTTGCTTAACAATGGGGATTAACCCAAGTTTAGACCCAAGTTCATCGGACGGAGACAACCCCCATGAAAGGCGACGCCAAGGCGATTGAGTACCTGAACCGGGCACTCGGCAACGAACTCGTAGCCATCAACCAGTACTTCCTGCATGCCAAAATGTACAAGGACTGGGGTCTCCAGGCGCTTTATGAGAAGGAGTACCACGAGTCCATCGACGAGATGAAACACGCGGACTGGCTGGTAGAGCGCATCCTGTTTCTTGAAGGCATTCCCAATCTGCAGGATCTGGGCAAGTTGATGATTGGTGAAAACACCAAAGAGATGCTTGAGTGCGATCTCAAGCTGGAAAAAATGGCGGTACCGGATCTGCGTGAAGGGATTGCCTACTGCGAATCCATTCAGGATTACATCAGCCGTAACCTGCTCAAGAACATTCTCGAATCCGAGGAAGAGCACATCGATTGGCTGGAAACCCAGCTCAGTCTGGTCAAGCTGGTGGGCATTGAAAATTACCTGCAAAAACAAATGGAAACCGCAGAAGACTGATTGCTGAAGTTTTGAGCGACCGGCGCTTGACTCCCGGCGGGGCTTTGGGAATAATGCGCAGCCTCTCGGGGCGATACAGCAACGAGACATGCACCGGTAGCTCAGTTGGATAGAGCAACTGGCTACGAACCAGTAGGTCGGGGGTTCGAATCCTCCCCGGTGCGCCATATCCCTAAAAGGGCCCGCTAGCTAGCGGGCCCTTTTTCGTTTCGGGCTGGCACAACATAAACCGCACCATCCCCCTTTCGCAGTGGTCCGGCACCGTCTGGGCCAGGCCAATTGATCAAATCAATCACTCCCCCTGTACACTGGCCTCATTGCAGGTTGTCGACAATCCCTCTACATTCCCAGAAATCGACGAGAGAGACCTGGAGCGCTTCCCAATAACCCTGGGAGAGTTCCCGTGACGCCCGCTGACACGGCAGGCCGCCCCCTCTCGCCTGCGGTTACACAAACCGCCACCGGAACCGTAAAGGAGTGTTCCATGAACACACTGATGGCTCAGGGCCTGGAGCTCATGCTGATCGGCATGGGTGTGGTCTTTTCCTTTCTGATTATTCTCGTGGCCGTAACGACGTTGATGTCGTTGCTGGTGAAACGCTTCGGGCAGGCGCCAGCCGTGAGCGCCGCGACAACGACCGCAGCACCCGCCGGAGACATGCCGTCCCCTGCGGTGATCAAGGCCATTGAAAAGGCGGTGCGTCAGCACCGGCAGTCCCAGCAATAACCGGAATTTTTCCATGAGTGATCACAAGCCTCTGGGCATCACCGATGTGGTGCTGCGCGACGCCCATCAGTCCCTGTTTGCCACGCGCATGCGTCTGGACGACATGCTGCCCATTGCCGCGGAACTGGACGACATCGGTTTCTGGTCCCTGGAATCCTGGGGCGGCGCCACCTTTGATGCCTGCATCCGTTATCTGGGCGAAGACCCCTGGGAGCGTATCCGCGAGCTGAAAAAGGCCATGCCCAACACGCCCCAGCAGATGTTGCTGCGAGGCCAGAACCTGCTCGGCTATCGGCACTACGCCGACGATGTGGTGGATGCGTTTGTGGAGCGCGCCGCGGAAAGTGGCGTGGATGTGTTCCGGGTGTTCGATGCCATGAACGACATGCGCAACATCGAGCGCGCTATCGCCGCCGTCATCAAACAGGGCAAACACGCCCAGGGCACCATCGCCTACACCGTCAGCCCGGTGCATACCCTGGATATGTGGGTAGAGCAGGGCAAAGTGATCGAACAGATGGGCGCCCACTCCGTGGCCATCAAGGACATGGCCGGCCTGCTGCGCCCCAATGTGGCCTTTGAGCTGGTCAGCCGCCTCAAGCAGACGCTGTCTATTCCGGTTCACATGCAGTGCCACGCCACCACCGGTCTTTCCACGGCGACCGCACTGAAAGCCGCCGAGGCCGGCATTGATAATGTGGACACCGCCATCTCGTCCATGTCCATGACCTACGGCCACAGCCCCACCGAGTCCGTGGTGGCCATGCTGGAAGGCACCGACCGGGATACCGGCCTGGATCTGAAAAAACTCAATCGTATTGCCGGCTACTTCCGTGAAGTGCGCAAGAAGTACGCCCAGTTTGAAGGCAGCCTGCGCGGTGTGGATGCGCGCATCCTGGTCGCCCAGGTGCCCGGTGGCATGCTCACCAACATGGAAAGCCAGCTGAAAGAGCAGGGCGCCACCGACCGCTTCGACGAAGTGCTGCAGGAAATTCCCGCCGTGCGCGAAGACCTGGGCTTTATTCCCCTGGTCACGCCCACCTCCCAGATCGTCGGCACCCAGGCGGTGCTCAATGTGCTGTCCGGCGAGCGCTACAAGGCATTGAGCAAGGAAACCCGTGGCGTACTGCGCGGTGAATACGGCGCGGCGCCAGCGGCCTTCAACAGTGAACTGCAGGCCCGCGCCCTGGACGGTGACGAGCCTGTCACTTGTCGCCCCGCCGACCTGATCGACGACGAAATGGACAGCCTGACCCGGGAAGTGGAAACCCTGGCCAGCGAGAAAGGGCTGCAACTGGCGGACGGCAAGCGCCGCATCGATGATGTGCTCACCTATGCGCTGTTTACGCAAATCGGCCTGCGTTTCCTGGAGCATCGCGGCGACCCCTCCGCGTTCGAGCCGGTCCCCGACGGCAAGGCGTTGCCTGGTGCCGGCAACAGCGACGGCGTTTATACCGTGGATGTGGATGGCCGGGAATACACCGTCAAAGTCAGTGACGGTGGTGATGTGACCGGCATCAAGGCGCTCGGGCACAGCGCGGGTGCCGCCGAGTCCAACCCGCCGGTGGTCCACAACCCGTCCCAGAGCACCCCGATCCCCGCGCCCCTGGCGGGCAACATCTTCAAGGTGCTGGTGAAACCCGGTGACCGGGTTACCGAAGGCCAGAAGATCATGGTGCTGGAAGCCATGAAAATGGAAACCGACGTGTCCAGCCCGGAAGCCGGTATCGTCACCGAGATGGCGGTGAAAGAGGGTGATGCGGTCACCGTCGGCCAGACCCTGCTCAGCCTGGAGCCGGCCCATGGATAAACTGGAGACGCTCTGGCACAGCACCGGCCTGTTTCATCTGTCCGGTGGCCAGCTGATCATGCTGTTGGTCTGCCTTGGCCTGCTGTGGCTGGCCATCAACAAGAAATTCGAGCCGCTGTTGTTGTTGCCTATCGGCTTTGGCGGCCTGTTGGCCAATATCCCCGTGGCCGGGTTGGCGGAATCCGCCATCAGCCAGGCCATGCACTTCGGCAGCCAGGATCTGCTCGCCAGCATGGCCCAGGTACTCGGCATGGATGCGGATGCCGGGCGAGAAGCGCTCTATAAAGCCGCTGAAGGCGCCGGGCCGGCAGTACAGGACCAACTCCACCATCTGGCGCAAAAAGCCAACTATGGCGATGGCATCCTCTACCTGATCTACACCGTAGGCCTGATGACCGGCATCTTCCCGCTGCTTATCTTCATGGGCGTGGGCGCCATGACCGACTTCGGCCCACTGCTGGCCAACCCGCGCACCCTGTTGCTGGGGGCGGCGGCCCAGTTCGGCATCTTCGCGGCCCTGCTGGGCGCGCTGGCACTGAACTACCTGGGCATGGACTTCTCCCTGGCGGATGCGGCCGCCATCGGCATCATCGGCGGTGCGGACGGTCCCACGTCCATTTACGTAACCACCAAGCTGGCCCCGGAACTGCTCGGTGCCATCGCCGTAGCGGCGTATTCCTACATGGCCCTGGTGCCGATCATTCAGCCCCCCATCATTCGCGCCCTGACCACCGCCAAGGAGCGCACCATCAAGATGGAACAGCTGCGCCCGGTGAGCCAGACGGAAAAGATTCTCTTCCCCATCCTGCTGCTGGTGCTGGTGGCCCTGGTATTGCCCGATGCGGCGCCGCTGCTGGGCATGTTCTGCCTGGGTAACCTGATGAAGGAATCCGGTGTGGTCAGCCGTCTGGTGGACACCACCAGCAATGCGTTGATCAACGTGGTGACCATCATGCTGGGCCTGGCAGTCGGCGCGAAACTCAGCGCGGAAGAGTTCCTGGTCATGGAAACCCTGGGCATCCTGGTGCTGGGCCTGGTGGCCTTCATGATCGGCACCGCCACCGGCGTCCTCATGGCCAAGCTGCTCAACCGCCTCAGCCACCACCCGGTCAACCCCATCATCGGCGCCGCCGGCGTCTCCGCCGTGCCCATGGCCGCCCGCGTGGCCAACAAGGTGGGCCTGGAAGCCAATCCCCACAACTTCCTGCTCATGCACGCCATGGGGCCCAACGTGGCCGGCGTCATCGGCTCCGCCGTCGCCGCCGGCGTCCTCCTCAACTTCGCAGGCTAAACCCCGGCGCGGCCCAGGCCGCGCCGCCCCAACCCTTCTACCCCCAACCCTTCTACACCCACCCTGTAGGAGCGGCGCTTGAGCCGCGAACCGCGCGCAGCGCGGAAATCGCCCGCAGGGCGATCAGGCACACCCGATCCCTCCACTACCTTCTTCATAAACAAAAACGTGATTCGCACCTCAAGAGGCGACCAACGGCCCGCTGATATACAGCCATCGGGAACCCCGACGCCTATAGTACGTCGAACAGCCAAACCCCCACGGAGCCTCACCCTTGCCACCCACCCTGCAAACCCTCTCCAACAAGCTCTACCAGATCCGCCACCTGTGGGCGGTAATCAGCTTTGCACTGGGCCTGTCCAGTTACTTTCTGGTGGAGCGCCAGCCCTGGCTGGCCGCGGTGCTCACCGGTTTTCTGGTGTTGAGCTGGCTGCTCCTGCTCACCGAAGGGCTCTGGCAACGGCGCCTGGCAGGCACCGCCATGGAGGGCATGTCCCAGGGAATGCTCAAGCTGCTGTTACAGGCAGTCCACCAGGAAGCCTTCTTCTTCAGTCTGCCGTTCGTGCTGTTGCAATGGTCCGGCGGCGCGGAATACATCTTCTTCACCACCCTGGTGATCAGCGCCGCCCTGGTTAGCATCATCGACCCGCTTTACTTCTGGCTGGCCCGTCACCGGGCTCTGTACTTCGGCTTTCACGCCTGGGCGTTATTCGTGGCTCTGCTGGTGCTGCTGCCGCTGATCTTCCACTGGAGCACGGATTCCGCACTCACCTGGGCCGGCTGGCTCACGGCCTTGTTTGCGCTGCCCAGCTTCTGGCGCGTGGGCGGGCCACGAAAATGGTTTCGCTGGCTGGGGCTGCTGGCGGTCTCCTGCATGATCGCCTTCGCCCCACGCTGGCTGGCACCGCTGGTGCCGCCGCTCACCCTGTCTCTGGAAGAGCGGGCCATGGCCCTGTCGTTCAACCGTGAGCAACGCCAGCCCCTGGTCACCGGGCACAGCTTCTCCAGCGATGAAGTGACCGCCGGCCTCTATGCCTACACCGCCATCAAGGCGCCACTGGGGTTGGGGCAGGAGATTTATCATTACTGGTTCCAGAACGGCGAGCAGGTAGACCGGATTCCCCTCAAGCTCTACGGCGGCCGCGAATCCGGCTTTCGCACCTGGTCCCACAAACGCCATATCCCGGTGCCCTCACAAGGCCGCTGGCGAGTGGAAGTACGCACCGCAGACAACCAGATCATCGGTGTCATGCGCTTCACCATCACACCCTGAGCCCAGCGGCTCCCTAGCCGCTCCTTACCCCCAAGCCCTTCAACGCCTCAATCCCCAACCCCAACCCTCGTTGGAGCCTTGCTCGCAAGGCGAAGAGGCTGAAGTCACTGCCGTGCCCTCGGGACCCTCTGCGTCTTCGTAAGCTGGGCCCAGTGGTTTATCCAGACCCTCTTGGGCCATACCCCTCCAAACGGTTACCCCCAAATATGCCGTGCTCAACAGAACGAGTCCTATCTTTGTAGGATATGGCTTACAGAAAATGCTAAACGGTTGATATAGAGTGGTTTTCAGAACGGGGAATATCGGGGTAAGTCAGGAAACTAGGCCGCTTCTTAGAGATCTTTCAGATGCGAAGGGTTCTTATCTTTTGTGGAAAAATTGGTAGCGTAGCGTTGTTCTGTGTTTTCCCTGAAGCCATAAAATAATGATGTCGAATTGTTCTGCTGAATTCGATGTTGGGTAACAAGATGAGTAGTGCTGACAAACTATCAGAGGCTAGTTTCTTCTTAGAGCTACTGGACGCTCTTAAAGAAAGGAAGCGCCCACTCACAAACCGGGCAACGCCTATGCTGGAGGTATCGTACTTGCTTGGCGCTATTCTTAATTCTCTTTATTCGGCACTTGAGCAGGCCAAGCCTATTGCGGGCGTTGAGGCAGTGAAGGCGTACAAGGCTGCTCACTCGACACTGCTCGGTGGTCAAGGTATTCGAAATATGACGATACATGAAAAGCACGTTGGCACTGATTACTCCGGGTACATACCGTCATCGGGAAATGCAGTTAACTTTGACTTGCGTATAACGCCACTCTTAGTTGAGGAAGAACAAGCTGTTTCAACGGGTGTCGTCCTACACATGGGTGCCTCACACTACATTGAGCATGAGGGCAAACTGGCTGAAGTCACTGAACTTTGCTTTCAACAGTTCTACGAGCTGCGCGAATTCCTTATTTCTCGCGACGTTGTCACTCAAGAAGGTGCTCAAGAGGGCAGTTCCGCCTCCGGCGGGCCTGACTCTTAGTTTGGGCGTTACATACCAATGGCTAATTTTGAGGTTGATAGTACATGGGGAAAGTTTGTCTGAAATGTGATTATGAAAGGCAGTCAGATGATGTTGCCCCTGAATGGCAATGCCCGAGCTGTGAAGCTGTATACAGCAAGGTTGAGCAAGCCGCCAAGCAGAGGGTAGATGTTAAAAATCAGCGTCTAACACCAAAGCAGGAGCTTTCTGAGCGATTCTCAAGAATGGTGGTGGTTACAACTCCGAGCAAGGTACGGGGTCAGGTCTCCCATTTCCCGTTTTTCGAGTTCACAGGGGCTTGGCTGGGAAATGGGAGACCTGACCCCGTTGTCCTGTTTTGGCATTGTTGGGTTTGAAATTACCAGCGTGACTCCTTGTGTAGAAGGCGATATGTAAAGACGCTCAATTAGCCCGTATTTTAGCGAGGGTGGCAGGGTCGGGCCTCCCGTTTCTCTTGTTGGTCGAGTCGCCAAGGCTGGAGTGGAAAATTGGGGGCTGATCCTGTTGTACGTGCAAACAGAGGCATTCTGCGATTAAAACATCAGCTCGGCAGAGTTTGAGCGCAGATGCGCATAACAGTGTCTATTTCTTATGGGTAGGGCCACTGCCCCAATATTGGCTTAAGTAAGGATTTATAATGGAAGAGTTACACAAAGAAGAGTACGAAAAGAAAAAGAGGCTGGAATTCACTAAGCGCATGTTGCCATCAATGATGGCTATTGCGGGGTTTATGGTCTTCTATTTAATGAGTGGTGGGCTATACGAGAATAGTATCAACTCGTTAATGATAGCAATGGTTATTAGTGTAACGATTGCGTCCTTTATAGCTGTTGAGCCTGAAAAATTTAGCTACTTCGTTGTGAGAGGGTTGGCAGTTTTTCTTTTCTTTTTAACTTTTTCGGGGGTTTGTTTTTCTATTCTTTTTTATGAAAGTATGCCGTTCTTAGAGCCATCAAGATTGCGTGAGGCCCAAGTTTTTCTGTCTGTTTCCTCATCTGGAATGATGGGTGGCCTGATGCGTTATTTTTCGCATGAGGCGGTAATTAAGAAAGAAGAGCTTAATTTATGGCACATGGTTCATGCTGCAATAGTTGGGCTTTTTGTGTCTGTTGTTCTTTTTCTTATTTTAAGAGCTGGGATAATAAATCAAACTCAAATTGACACCTTTAATGTGTGGGGTGTTGCTGGCGTCTCTGCAATCACTGGGTTTTTCGCAGAGCGTGTAATTGATCGATTCTCAAGTTTATATAATGAAGTTGTCGGTAATCCGGAAAAGCAAAGAGAAAGCAGCTAACAAGTGCATGTTGTTGGACTGGTTTTCCTTTTCGCTCCAAACCAGCCCTCGTCGCCCCTGCGCATGATGGAGGGCCTTAAATTGTTACATAAAATCGTAAAGGGCGAACATCATGGTGAGAATAGAAATAAATGAAGTCCGGCAAGATTTTTCGGATATCAATCCAAGCTGGATTAATGAGCAGATACGAAAACGGCAAGACAATGGCATCCCCGTGTGCGTGAAAATATATATACAAGAAGGGAATGTTGATTTGGTGCTCTCATGTGGTGATTGTGGCGCACAAGGCGGAGGGGGCGGTAGGAGACCGAACCCTGACGAAGAAAGGGTGTTTGCGCTCTGGGAGAAGTTTGGCTGTAAAGAAAAGCCAATTATACCTGGGAAAATAACTGCCTTCTTAAATCAGATAAAATAGATTGCTTTGCAATTTAATAAGCGCTTCCAGATTGCCGCGGCTGTGCCGTGCATCTAAAGAAAGGGGGCGGAGTCAAGTCTTCCGTTTCACTCTTTTCGGGTCCACAGGGGATTGGTAGGGAAGTGTGAGATCTGACTTCGTTGTCTGCTATATGTCTCCGCCGAGCTGCGTTAAGCCTAGTTGAGTATTTACAAGGATAGAGAGTTGGCTCCAATTAAATCATTCGATGACTGTCTGGCTATGGCCGGAACTGGGAAAAAGCACTTGATGCTTGGAAATGGTTTTAGTGTCGCTTTATTTCCACAGATATTTAATTATAAAAGGCTGGCGGAGAATATTGAATCAGACCGCATAAAGCAGTTATTTGAAGCTATAGATACCCATGACTTTGAATTCGTCATGCGTCGATTGTTGGAAACTGAGGAAATCGTAAAACACTATGATTCTTCTGATAAAGTTAGAAGTTATATTCAAAATGATATTGAAGAACTCAAGCGTACGCTTATACATGTTATATCGAAGTGTCATCCATCAAAGCCGTCCGAAATAACGGAGCATCAATACATTAGTTGTCGTAAGTTTCTGTTGAACTTTGAACGGGCCAATACATATACTTTCAACTATGACCTTATTCTTTACTGGGTTTTAATGCACTTTCATGATAGCCCTCAGCTTAGGCTCCCTTGTGATGATGGATTTCGATACCCGCATTCAGACGAGTATGTCCCAGAGGAAGAGCGAGACTTATCACTACACTGGGAGATCGGTCGTGAAAGGGGACAAAATATCTACTATTTACATGGCGCGATGCATATATTCAGCGGTGGTTCTGATATAGAGAAACTGTCTTATACAAACCTAGGCGTCCCTCTGGCGGATCAGGTCAAGCAGGCAATAGATGGAGACAGGTTTCCGGTTTTTATATCAGAAGGCTCAACTGAGCATAAATTGGCACGAATAAAGAAGAATGGTTATTTATCGAGAACATTTTCTTCATTGAAAAGTATTACTGGGAATCTTTTTGTTTTTGGTCATTCTATTCGCGACGAAGATGATCATGTGTTTGATTTTATTAATCAGAATAATAAAAACCTTAAGATATTCATCGGTCTATTTGGTGATCCAAGTGAACCGCACAATCAAGTAATTATTGATAAGGTTGGGAGGTGGAGAAAATCATATCGTGGTAAGGTTTTTGAGTTCTACGACTCCGCTTCCGTCGATGTCTGGGGTAACTTGTCCGATTCCTAGCCCTGTCAAAAAGCCATATAACCATTCAATCAATTTCGCGCCTTCGGCGCTGGACGCGCTAATGCGCGCAGGTTATTGGGGTGTTACTGGCTAAACCTGTCTTTTCTGCAGGTTTGGTTGACTCAGTACCAAACCCCCTAAAACCGCACCTTCCCCAACGGCACCAACAACACCGCCGCGCCAATCAGCGCCGCCGCTGCCCCCAACAATCCGGGCGCAAAACTGCCGCTGCTTTCCAGCAACCGTGCCGTCACCACCGGCCCCAGTATCTGCCCGACCCCATAGCAGGCTGTCAGTGCGCCCAGGGCGGCGCTGGCGGCGTGGGGGGCGAGTTGGCGGCCGCAGTACATGCTCAGGGCGACCACGGCGGTAAAGGTGGCGCCGACCAGCAGGCCACTGATGATCAGCCCGGTGAGGCCCGGTAGCCAGGCGGGGGCGCTGACGCCCACTGCCTGTACTAGCAGCGCGGCCATGAGCGCATTGCGTTCGCCGGCATGGCTGGCGAGTTTGCCCCACAGCAGGTTGGCGGGCACGGCGGCCAGGCCTACGGCCAGCCAGGTAT
>OJEM01000413.1_pt1 | contig 10302 bp, 9 predicted proteins | sample 1593651 | NCBI WGS metagenome assembly OJEM01 (sample SAMN05416819, study PRJEB24817) | seawater metagenome | isolation source: Sea water | place: Canada:Atlantic | collected 2013-07
TGCCCTGCACCCGCGCCACGTCGCGCACCACCGCCTTGGCGGCCATGGTGCCGAAGGTGATGATCTGGCTCACCGCATCACGGCCGTACTTGTCGGCCACATAGTTGATTACCCGGTCACGCTTCTCCATGCAGAAATCCACATCGAAGTCAGGCATGGATACCCGTTCCGGGTTAAGGAAACGTTCGAACAGCAGGTCGTAGCCAATGGGATCCAGATCGGTAATCTTGAGGGCATAGGCCACCAGCGAGCCAGCGCCGGACCCCCGCCCCGGCCCTACCGGCACCTCGTTGTCCTTACCCCATTGAATGAAGTCGGCAACAATCAGGAAGTAACCGGGAAAGCCCATCTGATTGATGATATCCAGCTCGAACTTGAGCCGGTCGTCATAGTCTTTACGCTTGCTGGGGTACTCCGGGTCATTTCTGTCCAGCAATACCTCAAGGCGATCTTCCAGCCCATCCCGGGACAGCTTTTCGAAATATTGCTCGATGGTCATGCCATCCGGAATCGGAAAGTCCGGCAGAAAATTCTCGCCCAGGCGAATATCCAGGGTACAGCGGCGGGCGATTTCGACGGTGTTTTCCAGCGCTTCCGGCAGATCTGAAAACAGCGCCGCCATCTCATCTTCCGATTTCAGATACTGCTCTTCGGAATACTTCTTGGGCCGGCGAGGATCCTCCAGGGTGTTGCCATCGTGAATGCAGACGCGAGCCTCATGAGCCTCGAAATCCCCCCGGCGAATGAAACGTACGTCATTGGTCGCCACCACTGGCATCGCCAGTTCTGTCGCCAGAGCCACGGTGGCGTGCAGGCAATCCTCATCCCCCGGCCGGGAGGTTCGCTGAACTTCCAGATAGACACGATCACCGTAAACAGACTGCAGCCAGCGAGCCTGCTGGCGCGCCAGGTCGGTTTTCTCGGCCAGCAACAGCTGCCCCACTTCGCCCTGACTGGCGGCGGTCAGCACGATTAACCCTTCATGGAGCTCTTCCAGCCATTCTGCCTTGACCAGGGCCCTGCCCCGGTCCTGATTGGTCTGCCAGGCGCGACTGATCAGCAGCGTCAGGTTCTGGTAGCCCTGTTCGTTCTGTACCAGGAAAGACAACTTTGCAGGCTCTTCAATATGAGCGCTTTCCACCCACAGATCCGCCCCCATCAACGGCTTCACTCCAGCATTCATGGCTGCGGAGTAGAACTTGATCATGGCGAACAGGTTGGAATCGTCCGTCACGGCCACGGCGGGGATGGCCTGGCTGGCACAGGTCTTGATCAGTTCCTTGACCCGCACCACCCCGTCCACCAGGGAATAATCGGTGTGCAGGCGCAGGTGGACAAAACGGGGGTCACTCAATGGGGTGTTCCTCAGTGTTGCTGTGTTCGTATCGTGTTTCGGCAAGCCGTCCCGGTCAGTGCCAGCTCAGGCATGGGCGCCGAGAATTCTGGCCACCGGCGCGAAGGAGCGGCGGTGTTGGGCCAGAGCACCATGTTGTTCCAGCGCGGCCAGATGCACCTTGGTCGGGTAACCCTTGTGGCGATCGAAGCCATACTGGGGGTGTTGCTGGTGAAGCTGCTTCATTTCCCGGTCGCGAGCCACCTTGGCCAGAATGGAGGCCGCAGAAATCGCCGGTACCCGGCCATCACCCTTCACCACCGCCTCTGCCGGACAGACAAACTCGGGGACGCGGTTACCGTCCACCAGCACGCCCTGCACGTCAAGGGGCAAAGCCTGTACCGCACGCTGCATGGCCAGCAAGGTCGCGTGGAAGATGTTCAGCTCATCGATTTCTTCCGGTTCAGCGCGCCCCAGCGACCAGGCCAGAGCATGAGATTTTATCTCAACTTCCAGCTGTAACCTTTTCTTTTCACTGATTTTCTTTGAGTCAGCCAGACCGAGGATAGGGTGCGCAGGATCCAGCACAACTGCGGCGGTTACCACCGCTCCCACCAGGGGACCGCGGCCGACCTCATCCACACCGGCCACCCGCATACCCGGCTGCCAACGAAACACGGAAGGAATGAAAGGCTCGGCCAAGGCGTATTCGGAAAACGGATCCATCAGCTACCTTCCAGCAGTTGGTTGACCGCATCCGCCGCCTTTTCACTGGCACCGCCACGCAGCTGTTCATGCACCGCCCGGAAGCGGGACTTGAGGGCATCAGCCTGATCCGGGTTATCGAACCAGTGACTCACGGACTGCACAATGGCATCGGTGGTCAGGCCGTCCTGGATCAGCTCGGGGACCATTTGTTCGCGACAGAGCAGATTGGGCAGCGACACGAATTGGCTTTTCACCAGTCGACTGGCGATGGCATAGGTAATAGCACCCACCCGATAGCCCACTACCATAGGTTTACCCACCAGCAAGCCCTCAAGGGTAGCGGTACCGGAGGCCATCAGAATCACATCCGCCGCTGCCATCACGGTACGGCTTTGCCCATCCACCAGGGTGACCGGTAAATCCGTTGCTGTATCCAGCAGTGCCTGAATCTGTTCACGGCGGGCGCCATTGGCAGCGGGAATCACAAAATGCAGATCCGGCCGCTGAGCATGCAGGGCCACCATGGCATCCAGGAAAGCAGGCATCAGCTGCCCCACTTCCCCGCCACGACTACCAGGCAGGACTGCCAAAATGTCGGCGCTTTCAGGCAGACCAAGCTCGACACGCGCCGCCGGAGTATCCGTTTCCAGTGGCACACGATCCGCCAGAGGGTGGCCCACAAAGGACACAGGCACCTGATGTTGCTCATAAAAGCGCGCTTCGAACGGCAACAAGCAGAGCATCAGATCGATGCTGCGTTTGATGCCCTTGATCCGGCCCTGCCGCCATGCCCACACTGAAGGGCTCACGTAATGGACGGTTTTCAGACCCTGTGCGTGGAGACGCCGTGCGATAGGGAGAGTGAAGTCCGGGGAATCAATGCCGATGACCACATCCGGGCGCTCTTCAAGCAGGAAGCTCACCAGTTGTTTGCGCAGGCGCAACAGTTCCGGCAGGTGAGCCAGAACTTCGGTGATTCCCATCACCGAGAGCTTTTCCATGGGAAACAGGCTGGAGAGACCGGCAGCCGACATTTCCTCGCCGCCTACACCGATAAAACGGGCACCCGGATAACGAGCCTGCAAAGCCTGCATCAATCCTGCACCAAGAATATCGCCGGAGGCTTCTCCGGCGATCAGGGCAACAAGCGGAGCGTCCTTGCTGGCTGCCATCTCAGCGGGTGATGCCGCGTTCGGATGCCTTGAGGGAATCAATAAGCAGCTGCAGCTCGTCGGAGGTTTCCATAGCTTCCATCTCTGCCAACGCCTGCTCCAGGGTCAGCCCTTGGCGATAGAGCACTTTGTAGGCGGTGCGCAGAGACGCGATGGTCTGCTTGGACCAACCACGGCGTTTCATGCCCTCGAAATTCATGCTGCGAGCCTGGGCCGGGTTGCCGGACACCATCACGTAGGCGGGAATATCCTTGAGCACCAGAGAGCAACCGGACGTCATGGCATAGGAGCCGATCTTGCAGAACTGATGAACCCCGGTCATGCCCCCCAGAATCACGCCATTACCCACATGAGCGTGCCCGGCAATAGAAGCATTGTTGGCGAAGATGCAATCATCACCCACCATGCAGTCATGGGCCACATGCACATAGGCCATCAGCAGATTCCGGCTGCCGATCCGGGTCAGGGAATTGTCCTGAATGGTACCGCGATGAATGGTCACCGATTCACGGATCACATTGTCATCACCAATTTCCAACCGGGTCGGCTCACCCTTGTACTTCTTGTCCTGGCAATCTTCACCAACGGACGCAAACTGGAAGATATGGTTGTTCTTGCCAATGGTGGTCGGTCCCTTGATGACCACATGAGAGGCAATCACGGTGCCGGAACCGATTTTTACATCGGGGCCGATGACCGTGTAGGGGCCGACCTGCACATCCTCTGCAAGCTCCGCGGCCGGATCAATAAGGGCGGTCGGATGTATCATGAAATTTTCGCTTTATTCTGCTGTAAATACAGGGAGTATACGCCAAACCGTTATGGCATATGCCGCCCGACTCAGACCTTCTGTTCAGCCACAAGCATCTCGGCGCTGGCGACGATCTTGCCGTCAACCCTGGCCTCACAGGCGAACTTGAGGATATTGCGTTTGGTCATGATGAACTCGGCACTAAGGTGCAGCGTGTCACCCGGCACCACACGACGCTTGAAGCGCGCGCGGTCAGTGCCAACCAGCAAATAGATAAAACCGTCGCCAGGTTTCTTGTTTTCGGTAACAAAACCGAGGATTCCCGCAGCCTGGGCCATGGCCTCAATGATCAGCACACCCGGCATGATCGGTTCGTGGGGAAAATGACCATTAAAGAAAGGCTCGTTAATGCTCACGTTCTTGATCGCTTCAATGCGCTTGCCGGGCTCTACATCAAGAACACGGTCAATCAGCAAAAAAGGGTAACGGTGCGGCAGGTATTCCCTGACCGCCTGAATATCCATCATCATGTGTTCCACACAGGCAAGTGCCGCAATACGCGGTCGTTAATCGCTTGAACGTTCCAGTTTGCGCACGCGGCGGGCCAGATCATCAAGATTTCGGAAGCGAGCCACATTTCGACGGTAGCGGCTCTGGGTATCCACGGGCAACGCTGAGCCATAAGTACCCGGCTCTTTGATGGAACTCGACACCAGTGACATGGCCAGTATCTGCACCTTGTCACAAACTTCAATGTGCCCGGCAATGCCGGCAGCTCCACCGATCAGGCAGTAGGCACCGATTTTCGCAGAACCGGCAATACCGGCTTTACCCGCGATAGCCGTATGGTTCCCGATTACCACGTTGTGGGCGACCTGGATCTGATTATCCAGAATCACACCATCACCAATCACAGTGTCTTCAATGGCGCCTCGATCCACGGTGGTACCGGCGCCTATTTCCACATCGGCGCCGATGATAACACCGCCGACCTGATGCAGCTTGGTCCAGCCCCCGCCATTGAAGGCAAAGCCGAAACCATCGCCGCCAATCACGCAATTGGCATGTATGATAGTGCGCGGGCCCAGTGTCACACCATGATAAATTGTAACATTTGGCCAGATCTTGCACTGATCTCCGATCACCGAACCAGCGCCCACCACGGAATTGGCCATGATCACGGCCCCCTCGCCTACCGTTACCCCGGCATCGACCACCGCATTGGGGCCGATGGAGGCAGAATCGGCAATCCGGGCCTGCGGATCCACCACGGCAGAGGGGTGAATGCCCGGCGTTGCTACCGGTGCGGTTTCGAAAAAGGCACTGGCTCGGGCAAAAGACAGATACGGATCTTTCACGATCAGCGCCGCCACCGGGCAGAACTCCCGCTGGGACTCGGGTATCAGCACCGCCGCTGCCTGCGTCTGCTCCAGAAAGCTGCGATAACGGGGATTAGCCAGAAAAGTCAGCTGGCTGTCCGTGGCTGATTGTATTGTACCCAGACCGTCTACCGGCTGGTCGGGATCTCCGACCAGCTCGGCATCCAGTTGCCGGGCCAGTTCACCGAGAGTCAGCATTAATTCATCTTGTTCAGTTGTTTGGTCACCGCTTCAGTGATATCCAGATCCGGCTTGGTGTAAATCACTGCCTGAGCGCTGACAACCAGGTCCAGGTTTTCTTTCTTGGCCACTTCGGCAACGGCGCTTTGCAGTTTAGGTTCCATTTCCTGCAGCAGTTCACGCTGGGCATCGTTGGCACGCTTTTGCAGTTTGCGCTGCAGACTCTGGATCTCGATCATTTTCTGCTGACCTTCGGTCTGCATCTGCTCCTGCTGCTCGGAAGACATGGTCATGCCTTCTTTCTGCATTTTTTCCTGCATCTTGCCCACTTCCTGACGCAGGCTGTTGAGCCGCTGCTCATCGGCACCCAGCTCTTTTTCCAGTGCACTCATGCGGGATTTCACGTTGTCAGCCGCCTGCAGCGCACCAATGGGGTCAATCACACCCACACGACTTTCAGCCATGGCCAGAGCCGGCAACATTACAGCAAAAACAGCGATCCATTTTTTCATCATTATTAAGCTCCTAAAAAGTCTGTCCCAGAGAAAATTGGAAAACTTCCGTATCATCGCCAGTCTGGTCATTCAGTGCCTTGGCGAGGTTGAAACTGAGCGGCCCAATCGCTGTCAGCCAGGTCAGGCCTACCCCCACGGAAGTACGCAGGTCTGTGGCTTCGAAGTCGGCCACAATGTCACTGCGTTCGGTTTCAAACACGTTGCCCGCATCGGCGAACAGGAAGGTTCGCACGCTTCGGGATTCCGGCGCAAACGGCGTCGGGAAGATCAACTCCAGGCTGGCTTCGGTGAGCAGGTTGCCACCGATGGGGTCCGGATCCGGGTCTCGGGTGCCGTTGAGGAAAAACGCCAGCCCTTCAGAGCGCGGGCCCAGAGAGCGTGATTCATAGCCTCGTACCGAACCGATGCCACCGGAATAATAGTTCTCGAAGAACGGCAATACGGCATCGTCACCATAACCATCCCCGTAAGCCACATCTGCCCGGGTACGCAATGTCCAGCGCTGAGTGATCGGGAAGTATTTCTGGCCGTTCCAGTTCAATTTATAGAAGCCATAGTCCGAACCGGGGACAGCCACTTCCAGTCCGAGGCTGCTGGACCAACCGCGATCCGGCAACACACCTCTGTTCAGCGTGCTGGTCTGCAAGGAGGCATTGAACTTGTATTCGTTGAACTCGGTACCTTCCTTCTCCAGGAAGTTGAAAATATCCACGGCCACGAAATCACCAGTGGTGATATCGGTTTGCTCATAGGTACCGCCGAAACTCAGTCGTGAGTACTCAGAGATCGGATAGCCAAAGGTCACCGAGCCGCCCAGACGATCTGCCGCATAGGAAGCTACCGAGGTTTCATCAAAATCAATTTTGGAATAGAACAGGCTGAAACCACGGCTCACCCCATCCAGGGTGTAGTACGGGTTGTAGTGGGAAAAGCTGTAGGAATCCCGGATATCCGAACGACTCAGCGCGAAAGACACCCGGTTACCGGAGCCACGCCAGTTGTTCTGGGTGACATTGGCACCAAAGATAAACCCGGAGGCATCGGAAAAACCCACATTGGCGCCGATGGAGCCAGAAGGCTGCTCTTCCACCTTGTATTCCACGTCTACCAGATCTTCGGAATTCGGCACACGGGGAGTGTCAGCTTCCACCACACTGAAGTAACCCAGACGCTGCAAACGCTGTCGAGACAGGTCCACCAGGGAAGTATTCGCTGGTGCCTGTTCAAACTGGCGCAGCTCACGACGCAGCACTTCGTCATCGGTTTTAGCGTTACCGCTGAAGTTGATACGGCGTACGTATACCTTGCGCCCGGGCTCCACGTAGAACGTCACGTCGACGGTGTTGTCTTCATCATTGGCATTGTGGTCGCGGCCGTTGACCTCGGCAAAGGTGTAACCCTCATTGCCAAGGCGGCGCTTGAGCAGGTCATTGGTGTAGGTCACCAGCTGCTGACTGAAGACCTGCCCTTTCTTGACGATCAAGAGCGGCTCGAGCTGTTCCTCGCCCACCACCAGATCACCTGCCAGGCTCACCTCATTGACGGTGTATTGCTCACCTTCCACCACATTGACCGTGATGAAGACACTGCGACGATCCGGAGTCACCGATACCTGGGTGGATTCAATGGAAAAATTGATGTAGCCGCGATCAAGGTAATAAGAGCGCAACCGCTCCAGGTCGCCGCTCAGTTTCTGCCGGGAATATTTGTCATCACCCTTGATGAAGGACCAGAACCCGGTGGAATTCAGCTCGAAATCCTTGAGCAACTCTTCATCATCAAACAGATCGTTGCCGACAATATTGATATCACGAATACGGGCGGCCTTACCTTCGTAGATCTCGATCTTGAGTCCTACCCGGTTGCGAGGCAACGGCACGGATTCGGTCTTGATATCGGCACCATAACGACCCTGGCTGACGTACTGCCGCTCCAGCTCACCGGCGATCGCCTGCAATGTGGAGCGCTGGAATACTTCGCCTTCGGCAAGACCGGCTTCAGTGAGCCCCTTGCGCAGGTTTTCCTCGTCGATGGACTTGTTGCCGGATAGTTCGATGCGGGCAATGCTGGGACGCTCCGCCACCACCACTACCAGATCATCGCCATCACGACCCAGTTGCACATCCTCGAAGTTGCCGGTGGCAAACAGACGCTGTACCGCATCAACGATCTGATCCCGGTCCACCGTGTCACCTGCCTGAATCGGCAATTCCGCATAGACCCGCTCCACCGGCAGGCGTTGAAGCCCTTCCACGCGTACATCGTGCACCTTGAACGGCACCAAGGATTCCGCGTTCACCCAAGGAGCCAGACACAGGCAGGCTACCGCCAGCAGGCCCTTCAGGGGGCGGTTTAGTTTGTCCCCAAATATCATGAAAACTGCTTCACCAAGTCGTTGTAAATGGCCAGTAGCATAAAGCTGATCACTAGCGTCAGCCCTACCCCTTGCGCGGCCATAAGAAACCGCTCCGGTAAACTGCGACCGCGAATCATTTCAATGATTCCAAAGAAAATCCAGCCGCCGTCCAGCATGGGTACCGGGAGAAGATTGATAATACCGAGAGTGATGCTCAGATAGGCCAGCAGCGCCAGAAAACTGGCGATGCCATAGGAAGCGCTCTCCCCGGCCACCTGCGCAATGGTAATGGGGCCGCCCAGATTATCCAGGGACAACTTGCCCGTCACCAGTTTTACCAGGCTTGCCCAGACCACTTCGCTCTGTTCAGCAAAACGTTCGGCGGCCGCCACAATGGCACCGCCCGCCCCGAATTGCTGCTGGTAAATGCCGCCCATGGCTACGCCGATACGGCCGAAACTCTGCTCTCCTTCAGTCACTGTTTCCGGGGTGACAGCAAAACGCCGCATTGCCCCGTCTCGCAGCACAGTCAGCTCCAGAGTCTGGTTCGCAGACGCCATGATGGTTTCTTGCCAGGCCTGCCAGCCGCTGACCGGCTCGCCGTCCAGTGCAATCACCTGATCACCGGCGAGCAAGCCTGCCTGATCTGCGGCGCTGCCCTCGACAACCTCGCCAATCAGCACCGCCTGATTGATACCCAGTGCATCCAGTGGCAACTTCTCCAGGTCCGCAGACCAGGGCGACGTATCCAGCTCGCGAACCGCCGTATCACCGGATGCGGTGGCTACCGTTACCGGGAGTTTTTCCTTTTCTCCCAGATGCAGAATCAATTCGTTGTAGAAAGGACGCCAGCCCTCAACAGCGGTGCCACCCGCCTCCAGAATACGGTCTCCGGGGGCAAAGCCGGCCTGTTCCGCCACCGTCCCCGGCGCCACCGGCCCCACCACCGCCTGCATGCGACTCTGGCCGAAACCGACCATCAGCAGCCAGTAAATGAGCATAGCAAGAATGAAATTGAATACCGGGCCAGCGGCATAGGTGATCACCCGTTGCCAAGCCGGTTTGCTGGAGAACTCGCCCGGGTCACCTTGTGCAGTTTCATCTTCACGGGCATCCAGTGGCTTTACGTAGCCACCCAGAGGGATCCCGCTGATTACCCATTCAGTCCCTTTTTTGTCAGTGAAACGGAACAGCTTGGGGCCAAAGCCCACAGAAAAAGTCAGCACGCGAACGCCAAAAGCACGCATGGCGAGAAAGTGACCCCATTCATGGAAGGCTACAATAATGACGATGGTGACAACAAAAGCCAGAAGCGTCAGCATCCGCGTTCCTTGATCAGTCGGCAGGCCATTTCACGGGCCTGGCGGTCGATTTCCATCACAGCATCCACATCCATACAGGCGGGTGAGGCCTGCTTTTCCAGTGTCAGTTCCACGACCGCCGGGATGCCCATAAAGTCCAGCTTGCCAGCAAGGAAAGCGGCAACCGCCTCTTCATTAGCCGCATTCAATACCGCCGTGGCAGTGCCTCCGGCGCGCATGGCATTCCTCGCCAGCCCCAGGCAGGGAAAACGCTGCAGATCCGGGGCCTCGAAATTCAGTCCTATCAGGGCGGAAAAATCCAGGCGTTGGGCACCGGATTCCACCCGCTCCGGCCACGACAAGCCGCAGGCAATCGGCGTTCTCATATCCGGTGTACCCAGTTGTGCCAGTACCGAGCCGTCCCGGTAGGCCACCATGGAATGCACCACACTCTGCGGGTGCACCACCACATCAATCATGTCCGGGGACACATCGAACAACCAGCAGGCTTCGATGAATTCCAGGCCTTTGTTCATCAGGGTGGCGGAATCCACCGAAACTGTCTCTTATACACATCTCCGAGCCCACGAGACCAGAGAGGATCTCG
>OJEM01000415.1_pt1 | contig 10183 bp, 8 predicted proteins | sample 1593651 | NCBI WGS metagenome assembly OJEM01 (sample SAMN05416819, study PRJEB24817) | seawater metagenome | isolation source: Sea water | place: Canada:Atlantic | collected 2013-07
CTCTCTGGTCTCGTGGGCTCGGAGATGTGTATAAGAGACAGGTGCCACTAATGTAACGGCTATACGCTGTTATGGCGCCACTACACCGCTGACAAAGAAGCGCTTAGCACAGCTGTCTAAACTTGATAAGGCAATGTACGATAAATTAGAAACCATGCAAGCTGGCTATACACACTGTATTTTTGTGACTAATATGTCTGCATTGCATCACGACTTGGTTATGGCCAAATTAATTGCAAAGCAAGAGCGCCCTTTATCAGAAGATGAAGCCACCGCCTAACGCTAAGTAAGCACAACTAAAACCTTGGGTTTTGGTGTTATCTCTTGCTGCATTTTGCTATTCTTTATTAATTACGTACAAGAAGGGTTTGGTCTTGAAAGGGATCCTCACAATACTCGCCATTTTGGTATTACTGACATTTGCTTTTGTCATTGGCACACAAAACGAAGCCTATATCACCGTTAACTATCTTATTGCTCAAGCTAACATGCGGGTTTCCACCCTTATTGCTATTGCGCTTTCTTTGGGTGTGTTAGTCGGGATACTTATTATGTCAGCAAGCTGGTTGCGTTTACGCGTGCAGTTGTTGTCGGCGAACTCAAAAATCAATAGCCTGAAAAAAGAACACTAATATGCTCGAACTGCTGTTTTTACTTTTGCCTGTTGCAGCAGGTTACGGATGGATTATGGGCCGTAACAGTGTTCGCCAAGCACAACGTAAACAGTCTAGTATTCTTTCTAAGCATTATTATAAAGGCTTAAACTTCCTCCTTTCCGATCAACCAGATAAAGCGGTAGACACCTTAATCAAAATGATTAATGTGAACAGCGATACGGTTGAAACTCACATTGCGATGGGCAGCTTCTTTCGCCACCGCGGCGAAATAGACAGAGCCATAAAGGTTCACCAAAACCTAGTAAGCCGAGACGAGCTGCAACCTACGCAACGTGAAAGCGCGTTAAAAGAACTTGGCCATGATTACACTCACGCTGGTTTCTTAGAACGGGCTGAAAACGCCTTTCTTCAATTGCTTAATAGCGACAAGCACTATTTGGTGGCGCAAACACAGCTATTTAGTATTTACCAAACCACCAAAGAGTGGGACAGAGCCATTGAGCTTGCCGAGCGCATGGTGGAATGCCATGGCGACAACGATGATGTGTGCGAACGCTTAGCGCATTTTTATTGTGAGCATGCGGTAGCGAAGCTAAAAGACGATGATCAGGGCTCTGCGTTGTCCTTGCTTCAAAAGGCCGTTAACGCCGATGAGCATGCGGTAAGGCCGTGGTTAATGCTTGGGCAGCTTGCACTTCAACAACAACGTTACAGCGACGCACGGGCGTATTTTGTGCAAGTGGCAGAGCGTGACATTAATTGGTTCAGTGAAGCGGTTCCCAGTTTAGAAAAAATTGCGGAAGAAACCGGTGACTGGGATAATTTCGCAGAAAGCTTAGAAGCCCATTGGCAAGAATGTGCAACCTCGTACCTTGCCATGGTTGATGTATTGTTGAAAAAAGGCGATACCACGCAAGCGGCGGATTACCTATTAGAACAATTACGTAAACGCCCAACCATGCGTGGCTTCAAAACCTTAATGGGGTTGTATATCGACCAGTTAGACGATAAGACCTCAGCAGAGAGCTTACGTATATTAAAAGAATTGGTAGAAAAGCAAATGTTGCAACGCCCTAAATACCGCTGCCATAGCTGCGGGTTTTCTGGGCGTAAACTCTACTGGCTATGTCCTTCGTGTAAAAAATGGGGCGTAGTAAAACCAATAAAAGGGCTAGACGGAGAATAACTTCACCATGCAAGAACCTCGCGTTATTGTTGCACTCGACTATGACAACCAAGAACAAGCACTTTCGTTTGTAGACCAATTAGATCCCAGCCTGTGTAAAGTTAAAGTGGGCAAAGAAATGTTCACCTTATTTGGTCCTGAGTTTGTAAAATCTTTAGTGGCGAAAGGCTTTGACGTTTTCCTTGATTTGAAATTTCATGATATCCCTAATACCGTAGGTAAAGCGTGTAAAGCAGCCGCTGAACTTGGCGTGTGGATGGTAAACGTGCACGCCAGCGGTGGACTTCCAATGATGCAGGCAGCCAAAGAAGGTATTGCGCAAAGTAGCCGTCCTGAAACCAAATTAATTGCGGTTACTGTGCTTACCAGCATGGATCAATCGCAGCTAAGCGGCGTGATTGATAATGTAACGCCCGAGCAACAAGTGTTGCGCCTAGCATCGTTAACTGCCCAAGCGGGTTTAGATGGTGTGGTGTGTTCTGCTAAAGAAGCCGTGATGCTACGTAATGAAATTGGCGAAGACTTTTTGTTGGTGACTCCTGGCATACGCCCTAAGGGGAGTGACGCGGGCGATCAAAAACGTGTGATGACGCCGCCAGAAGCAATCGACAGTGGCGTAAGTTATTTAGTGATGGGAAGACCAATTACGCAAGCTAGCGACCCTATGGATGTGTTAAAGCAGGTAAACGCCTCTATTAGTTAGTTGCCCACTAGCTAACTTCAAGCAAATAGTAGCAAACGAATACATACAAAAAAACGCCCAGTAGTGACGCATTCAATATGCTAACCACTTACTGGGCGTTTTTATTTGCTAGCACTTATATAAGTACTAGCAAGCCAAACATTTACTTACGCGTTAAGTGCTTCTTGTGCAGGTGTGTAAGTTAAACCTAACTTTTCACCTAATGCGTCAACGACTGCTTTATAAGTTACTTTGCCTTCATGAACGTTAAGACCGTTCAATAAATGCTTATCTTCAAGCATGGCTTTAGCAGGGCCTTTATTCGCTAATGCTAAACCAAACGGTAGCGTCGCATTGTTAAGGGCCATCGTTGAAGTACGTGCAACTCCACCTGGCATATTCGCAACACAGTAATGCACAACGTCTTCAATGATGTATACAGGGTCTTGGTGTGTAGTGGCTTTAGAAGTTTCAAAACAACCACCTTGGTCAATAGCAACGTCTACCAATACAGAGCCTGGCTTCATGGCTGCTATTTGTTCGCGGTTAAGAAGCTTAGGTGCTGCTGCGCCAGGAATAAGTACGGCGCCAACAACAAGATCAGCTTTTGAAGAGTAATGTTCAATAGCATCAACTGTTGAGTAAACCGTTTTAACTTGGCCATTAAAAATGTCATCTAACTGACGAAGGCGAGGAAGTGAACGGTCTAGAATAGTAACGTCAGCGCCTAGGCCTAAAGCCATTTTAGCTGCTTGCGTTCCTACAACACCGCCACCAATAATAAGTACTTTACCCGGTGCTACGCCAGGAACGCCGCCTAGAAGGGTGCCGCTGCCGCCATGTGCTTTTTCTAAATAATGTGCACCGGCTTGAACTGACATACGGCCAGCCACTTCGCTCATTGGCGCTAATAATGGCAAGCCACCACGGTCGTCGGTTACGGTTTCGTAAGCGATACAGGTTGCGCCAGAAGCAATAAGAAGCTCTGTTTGCGTAGGATCAGGGGCTAAATGAAGATAAGTGTAAAGGGTTTGGCCTTTACGAAGCATTTTACATTCATTTGTTTGTGGTTCTTTCACTTTAATAATCATTTCTGCTTCAGCGAAAACTTGCTCAGCAGTAGATGCGATAGAAGCACCAGCTTCAACGTACATTTCATCGGTAAAACCAATTGCATCACCGGCTAGCGTCTCAACTAACACTGAATGACCATGACTGGTAAATTCTTTCACTGCCGCAGGCGTTAAGCCAACGCGATATTCATGGTTCTTAATTTCTTTTGGTACACCGATTAACATAACTTTTCCTCTAATTGATTAGCCCAGTGGCTCACTTGCCGATTATTATTTGATTCAGTATACGTGAGATAAAAACGAACTATGTGCTGAAAAAATATGAGTTGCAGCATATAATCTGGCTTTGTGTCATTTAGTCGGAATAAAATATGCTGGTAAAAACCCCAAAACACCTTGACCGAATAGACAGGAATATACTGATTTCACTACAAAAAAACGGGCGCATATCAAACGTGGAATTGGCTAAAGACGTGGGCTTGAGCCCTAGTCCTTGTTTAGAGCGCGTTAAGCGTTTAGAGAGCCAAGGCTATATAAAAGGCTACCATGCAGTGGTTGATCCAGAAAAACTAGGCGCTGCCATGCTCGTTTTTGTAGAAATAACGTTAACGAAGACGTCAGTAGATATCTTCGCAGAATTTTCTGCGGCAGTTAGGCTCCATGACGATATACAAGAGTGTCACCTTGTGTCAGGGGATTTTGACTTCTTACTTAAAGCTCGGGTTGCAGACATGTCGAGTTACCGTAGATTATTGGGCGACACCTTACTGCGCCTTCCAGGTGTGAGTGAGTCACGAACCTATGTAGTCATGGAAGAAGTGAAAAGTACAACATCACTTCGGATTAATTTGAAGTAATGAAAGCATGGCTCAATTATGGGCATTTGTGATAGGCTGTGCAAAAATACAGTGGTTATTGTTAGTGTGAATTTCGCCCGCAACAATGGGTGTACGTAAACCGATTTGTAATACACCTTATTAATAAATTACTTATTGAAAACATTACGATAATATTGGCACTGCATTTGTATTCTTCTTTATCGATAGAATTATCACAACATCGAAACATCAATTTAGTTTAATAAGTGACTTAGGGTTATGACGCAATTAACAGGGATTCAGCGAATTTGGGAAGCCGGCATGATTATAGCCTGTGTCTTCGCCTTTTTCTTATTGCTGGCATTAGTATCTTTTCATCCGGGCGACCCTGGCTGGAGCCAAGCCGGCTTGCAATTAGACGTACATAACTGGGTAGGGTCTACCGGCGCGTGGAGTGCCGATTTATTACTTTTCTCTTTTGGCTTTTTAGCTTACCTACTGCCTTTTGGTGCCGCCTTTTTAGGTTGGTTCTTATTCCAGCACATAAAAGCCTTAGAAGAGTTCGATTACCTCACAATTGGTTTACGAATTATTGGTGGTTTATTGATGGCACTGGGTGCCACGGGCATTGCCAGTATAAATTTTGACGACATATACAACTTTTCTGCCGGCGGCTTTGTTGGCGATGTTATTAGTTCAGCCCTTGTGCCGTACTTTAATACCGCAGGCACTATTTTATTGCTTTTGTGTTTTTTCTGTACAGGCTTTACTTTACTCACGGGTATTAGCTGGTTAAGTATTGTGGACAGACTTGGAGAAATGACGCTTTGGTTTGGGCGCAAATGTGTCTCTTTACCCCAACAGGCACTTGCGCTCAATATGCCAAGGCTTGCGCTTCCTTCTCGTAGTGCAAAGTCTGAAAATGATGAATTAGACATAACCAGCATGCGTGCAGAGCCCGCAGAAACACCTGAACCTGTCTATACGCCGCCACCTCAGGCAGAGCGTAGTGAACCTTCATTTGGTGTTCCTGATGATGTGTTTGATGATGACGATGTTCCGCCTTTTGAAACACAGCGCCACACGCCTGATAATACTGATAGTGAAAGCAAACCTAAATCGAGTTTTTCTTTATCAGGAATGCGTGAAGCAGTGCGCAACAAAGTGAAAGAAGCCAAGCCTTCTAGTAATGACGAAGCTGCAGTTAATCGTCAAGATACTCAGTCGCAGTCTGATGAAATGATTGAGCCAACCTTCGATATATCGCAAACCGATACGTTAGATGAAGCGCAAGCGACTGAGGCACAACACACTGCTGAGCCTGTTAATGCAGAGCCATTAGACGCGCAGCCTGCGCCTGCTCCCGAATCAGCACCAGCACCACAGCCAGCGCCTAAGCCAGTACATCAACCCTTTACACCAGTGGCGATGGGAGCAAAATCCATTACTCGTCATGAAGGGGAGGGGAGCGAACCTATTACGGCTATGCCTTCGTTCGACTTGCTTGAGCGTGCAGATAAACACGAAAACCCTCTCACTCAGGAAGAGATAGACGGTATTTCAAGGCTAGTTGAAGAGAAACTGGCTGACTTTAATATTGAAGCCACGGTAGTGGGTGTTTATCCCGGCCCTGTAATTACGCGTTTCGAGCTAGATTTAGCGCCTGGGGTGAAGGTAAGCAAAATTACGGGGCTATCTAAAGATTTAGCACGCGCCATGTCGGCCATATCGGTGCGTGTAGTAGAAGTTATTCCAGGTAAATCTGTTATAGGCTTAGAGCTTCCAAACAAAAAACGTGAAATGGTGCGTTTAAGTGAAGTGATTGGCGGCGATGCATTCCAGCGCAATAGTTCACCGCTTACCATGGTGTTAGGTGCGGATATTTCCGGTAAGCCTGTGATAGTAGATTTGGCTAAAATGCCTCATTTGTTGGTGGCAGGTACAACGGGGTCAGGTAAATCGGTTGGGGTTAACGTTATGATCTTAAGCTTGCTTTATAAGAGCACGCCAGAAGATGTACGTATGATCATGATAGACCCGAAAATGCTTGAGCTATCGGTATATGAAGGCATTCCGCATCTGCTTGCCGAAGTGGTAACCGACATGAAAGAAGCGGCCAACGCCCTTCGTTGGTGTGTAGGCGAGATGGAGCGTCGTTATCGCTTGATGAGTGCCTTAGGGGTAAGAAACCTAAAAGGCTACAACGCAAAAGTGGAAGAAGCGATTGCTGCTGGTACGCCTATTCAAGATCCGTTGTGGAAGAGTGAAGAAAGCATGGAGCCCCATGCGCCTGATTTAGAAAAGCTGCCTGCTATTGTGGTTGTGGTAGATGAATTCGCCGACATGATGATGATTGTAGGTAAAAAGGTGGAAGAGCTTATTGCTCGTATTGCGCAAAAAGCCCGAGCAGCTGGTATTCATTTAGTTTTGGCTACGCAGCGACCTTCGGTAGATGTTATTACCGGCCTGATTAAAGCGAATATTCCAACGCGTATTGCATTCCAAGTTTCCAGTAAAATTGATTCACGAACTATTTTAGACCAGCAAGGTGCTGAAGCACTGCTAGGTATGGGTGATATGTTGTACTTGCCACCAGGTAGCCCAGTACCTACACGTGTGCACGGCGCGTTTGTAGACGACCATGAAGTTCATGCTGTTGTAGCAGATTGGAAGCGTCGTGGTGCACCTAAATATATTGATGAAATATTAAATGGTGAAGCGTCCGCCGAGGTACTTTTACCCGGCGAACAAGCCGAAGGTGAAGATCAAGAATTTGATGCATTTTATGATGAAGCCGTCGCCTTTGTTACCGAAACAAGAAGGGCAAGTGTCTCTAGTGTGCAACGCAAATTCAGAATTGGTTACAATCGCGCCGCACGATTGGTGGAACAAATGGAATCTAGTGGCGTCGTAAGTGCACAGGGTCACAACGGTAACCGCGAAGTATTAGCTCCGCCAGCGCCTAAGGATTAAAAAGAATGAACAAAGTAGTACCTATTATGATGGCAATGGCGCTAACGGCGCCGTTAAGCTTATCTGCAATGCCAGTAGAGGCAATTAATGATATCAGTGGTGAGGCCGCAGTGGTGGTTGAATCTGCAACAAAGCCTGAATTTACCTCTCACAGTGCTGAACAAATTTCAAAAGCAGATGATGCGAATGTACTTTTAAAAAAACGCCTACATGGCTTACAGCAATACCAAGCTGCTTTTAACCAAACGGTAACGGATGCCCAAGGTAATATTGTGCATGAAGCGCAAGGTACCCTAACCATGATGCGCCCCAATAAACTTCGCTGGGAAACCACCTTTCCTGATGAAACCTTGCTGATTGCCGATGGTGAAGCGGTTTGGAATATCGATACCTTTGTTGAGCAGGTGACTATTATTTCGCAAGACCAAGCGATTAAAGACAACCCTATTGTTTTATTAACGGCTAATGACGATGAAACCTGGAATAGCTTTGTGATCAGTAAGCTTGATGACGCGAAGGCCAGTTCAACGTTAGAGCAATACCAAATTGTGCCTAAATCGACAGATGGCCAAATAAAGTCACTGACATTAGGGTTCAACAGCGACGGTATTCTGTCGACACTTGATATGCTTGATGCACAAGACCAAACCAGTGCGTTAGTGTTTAGCAACCAAGACTTAGATTTTGCTATTGATACTGCTAAAGATAACCTATTCTCTGTAGACGTGCCGCAAAGCTATATTATTGATGATCAGCGATAGCAAAGAATAGATGATTAACGATAACAAAGAACCGCTTGAGCCTTTCGCGCCACTAGCAGCTAAAATGCGGCCGGTGACCATAGATGAGTATGCCGGCCAGTCGCACCTATTAGGCACCAACAAACCACTACGTAAAATGCTAGAAGCAGGCCACTGCCATTCTATGATTTTGTGGGGACCGCCAGGTACGGGTAAAACGACGTTAGCCGAGCTTATTGCCACCTATACCAATGCTTCGGTTATTCGCATTTCAGCGGTAACCTCTGGTGTTAAAGATATTCGTGCTGCAATGGATACCGCAAAAGAAAACTCTCGCTATAACCAACGTACCTTGCTGTTTGTGGACGAAGTACATAGGTTCAACAAAAGCCAGCAAGATGCGTTTTTACCCTTTGTAGAATCTGGCACCGTCACTTTTATTGGTGCCACCACTGAAAACCCCTCATTTGAATTAAATAACGCATTGTTATCACGGGCACGCGTCTATGTGCTCAAGTCGCTGGAAATTAATGATTTAAAACTGATCATTGAGCGGGCTATGCAGGATGGTATTCGTGGACTTGCTGGCCGTGATATCGCTATGAGCGATAAGTTACGTGAACAGTTGGCGCAAGCAGCCGATGGTGATGGCCGAAGGGTGCTGAACCTGTTGGAAATTGCTATTGATTTAGCAGACAGTAAACAGCAAACCGAAGTCGATGAGACAGATCTGGCCGAAGTGTTATCGGGCACTTTAAGACGATTTGATAAGGGTGGAGAAGCGTTTTACGATCAGATATCGGCATTACATAAATCGGTCCGCGGCTCTTCCCCTGACGGAGCATTGTATTGGTTGTGCCGGATGCTGGATGGCGGTTGCGATCCGGTTTATCTGATGCGGCGTATTGTGCGGATGGCGGTTGAAGATATCGGTAATGCTGATCCGCGGGGCTTGCGTATTGCGCTGGATGCCTGGGAAAGTTTTGATAAACTGGGACGTCCCGAAGGCGAATTGGCGATTGCTCAAGCGGTGGTCTATCTGGCCAGTGCGCCCAAAAGTAATGCTGTGTATACCGCTTTTAAAGCAGCCATGCAGGATGCCAAAAACTTTGGTTCAGCCGAAGTGCCTTTGCATTTGCGTAATGCCCCGACCAAACTGATGAAAGAACTCGATTACGGCAAGGAATACCGTTACGCCCATGATGAGCCCGATGCGTATGCGGCGGGGGAAAACTATTTCCCGGAAACCATGCCTCAGCGACACTATTATCAGCCAGTAAACCGTGGTTTGGAAATCAAAATTGCCGAAAAACTGGCGCATTTGAGAGAACTGGATAAACAACGACGCTAACTGCAATCAACCAGTATAAATATCGTAACGGGTATTTTTACTTTCAATGCTGACGTGTGGTTTTTGATCGGCGAAAAACTCAGCACCTTTAGGTCGTTTAACAGTTACCCGTTTTAACGCAACGTTACGTGCAATATTGATTAAGTCGCCACTATTACTATCGGGGCCGACCAGCTGATGTAAAAGCTGCATTTCCTTTTTGACCAGAGCCGATTTTTCTCTTGCTGGATACATCGGATCCAGATAAACCACATCTGGTCTTTCTGCTTCGCTAAGGCTGGCTAAAAACTTCGTAGCATTACCCTTGTGTAACTGCATGCGTGAGATAATTTGTGCCGATTCTGCATCAGTTTGTGCTCGTTGCATCGCATCGGCCAATAGGGCAGCTACAAGTGGTTGCTGTTCAATCATTGTCACCTGACAACCGAGACTGGCAAATACAAAAGCATCTCTGCCAAAACCTGCAGTGGCATCAATGATGATTGGATTAGCACCTTTTTTAAGGCCTACAGCTTTCGCCAGTGGCTGACCACGACCCCCACCAAATTGACGTCGATGCTGATTTTTACCGCTAACAAAATCGATAAAAACCGGGCCCCCCAGCTGGGGATAACGAATTTCCAGCCGGGTAGGGGTTAAAATCAGCTGGGCTTGTTCTGCATCAGGCAACTTCAATTCAAGATTAAGCTGCTCGGCCAGTAATACTGCCCTATCGCTCAAAGTGGCGTCGGTTACAGCCAGAG
>OJEM01000418.1_pt1 | contig 10173 bp, 10 predicted proteins | sample 1593651 | NCBI WGS metagenome assembly OJEM01 (sample SAMN05416819, study PRJEB24817) | seawater metagenome | isolation source: Sea water | place: Canada:Atlantic | collected 2013-07
TGGCGCGAGCCCTGCAAACTCTCCGAGCCGGAAGAAATCACCCGCGTGCTCACCGCCGCCGGCCTGGATGCGCAAGCCTGGCTGGAAAAAGCTGCCAGCGATGAGGTGAAAGAGCAGCTCAAGGCCAATACCGAAGCGGCCGTGAAGCGCGGTGTGTTCGGGGCGCCGACCCTGTTCGTGGGCAATGAGATGTTCTTCGGGCAGGACCGGTTGGATTTTGTGGAAGAAGCGGTAAAAGGCAATTGATAGTTGATAATGGATAATTGATAACGAAAACCGAAGTCACGGTAATATCTGGACGCTAGAAGGCTGAATCCCGCTCCGGGTTTGGCCTTTTAGCTATCAATTCTCAACTATCAATTATCAATTCTTCCCCCTTGCGTGTTCTTGCCCGCAGCGATTGCGTGGCTTCGGAACGGGATTGCAAATAAAACCGATCAGCCAGAACGCTGGCCGGCGAAAGCAAATCGGGGGAAGACCTGCCCCCGTTACCCCTGCTAAGTTACCAGTGAGTGGATAACTCCTTGGCGGGTGACATATGCAGCAGATGATTCAGGATGCTCTGGTTGCGTGGGTAGATGCTGCAGGGCTGGCCTTGCTCGCTATCATTGCCGGTTTGCTTGTCTATAAGGCGCTGGTCTACCTGATTGGCCGTTTTGCCGAGTCTGCCTCCGTCGGTCGCATCTTCTTTGACGCGGCGGCGCGGGCCATTGGTGTGTCGTTGGCCCTTATCGCCCTGAGCAGTGTGCTGCATACCGTGCCCGAAGAACTTCCCTGGCTGGCACAGATTCGCCACGGCACCACGCTGCTGCTGATCATCGCCCTCACCTGGACCGCCGTGGGCTTTACCTCCGCCATTGGCGACGTGATCGTCAAACTGAACCCGGCCTACGAAAACGAATGGAAGCGGGCGCGCAAGGTGGAAACCCAGACCCGCTTTCTGGTTCGCTGCCTGAATATCGTCATTGTACTGGTCGGCACCGGTGCCGCCCTGATGACATTCGATTCCGTCCGCCAGATCGGCACCAGCCTGCTGGCCTCCGCCGGTATCGGCGGCATCATCCTCGGCTTTGCCGCCCGCCCGGTACTCAGCAACCTGCTGGCAGGCATGCAGATCGCGCTCACCCAGCCTTTCCGCATCGATGACGCCATGTTTGTGCAGGGTGAATGGTGTTGGGTAGAAGAAGTCACGGCCACCTATGTGGTCCTGCGAGTGTGGGACCTGCGCCGTCTGGTGGTGCCGCTGCAATGGTTTATCGAAAACCCCTTCCAGAACTGGTCACGCAATACCGCCGACCAGATCGGCAGCACCCTGATCTGGGCGGATTACGGTATCCCCATCGAGCCGTTGCGCGAGGAATTCTATCGCCTGCTGGAAGAGGCCTCCGGCTGGGATGGCACCACCGGCACCGTTCAGGTCGTGGAAGCCGGGGAAAAAGCCATCCAGATCCGCTTCCTGATGAGCGCCAAAAATTCCACCACCCTCTGGAACCTCAGGTGCTCCATCCGCGAAGACATGATCGCCTTTATCCAGAAACAGTTCCCACAGTACCTGCCCCGCTATCGTGGCCAGCTGGAAGAGCCGCAGGAGCCAACCGGCCAGGCCAGCGTGTTGCCCTGATTCAATAAGGCCGCAAGCAACAACGCGCTCATCGCCGTTTGCGGCCCGTGCTTACCTCTCCGTACTTGCCACTTAAGGCCGCGCACCCATTGCGATGCCTTGCCTGCAAAATACGCAATTATTTGCTATCGTCGCCGATCTTTTGTCGCTGACGGATGCGGGCTGATGCTGAAATGGGTTTACGGTGTATTGATTGCCGCGTTTATCGCGATGGTGGTGGGCAGCGCGGTCAGCAAGGCCAAAGATTCCTGGCAGGCCCAGCAGCGTGCCATCACCACCATGCAGGAAAGCCAGCAGAAACAACGGCAGAAGGTCGATGAAATCCGCGACCGCATCGCCCGCACCCAGGCCAAACCCTCCCTCAGCGACCACGACCGCTGGCTGATCGCCCACCTGCAGAAAACCCTCGATGGCCTGGAAAAGGTCGTCGACGGCCAGCAAACCCACTCCACTCAACTCTATCGCGGGCTGCTGCGAACCTGGGTAGGCTTTGCCTTTCTGGGGCTCGCCATGGTGGTGCTGGCGTTCTGCCTGCTGGTGCGCCCCAGCAAGGCGCTTACCCGCGAAGAGAGACAGTGGCTGACGAGCCACCCCCGCGACATCCCCGGCCTGCTGCTCGACCCCGGCGCCTATCGCAACAATGCGGCGCCCGTCCGCGGTGGCAGCAACTTCGTCACCGCCCGCATCAAACCGGTCAAGGCCGACCTGTTACGCATCACCCGCAGCCGGGCACTCAGTGGCATGGGCCTGGCCTTCCTGATCGCCCCCCAGGGCGGCCTGGCGGTGGAGCTCTACTACATCGCCGACGCCCTGTTCGTGTCCCATATTCCCTTCGCACAGATGACGTGGGGCGGCACCATGCAGGCGCTGATGCTGTCCATCTCCTTCACCCTGGCCGGCCTGTTCGTACTGTTCTCCACCACCAGCAACGCCCGCCTGGACCGCCGCGATCAAACCATCACCCTGCCCGGCGACAATCGCACCCTGGCTTTCAATGAAGTGGAATCCGTCCAGCTCAACCAGGTACTCACCACCGGCGAACGCAGCTTCGTAAACAGCCAGATTCAATTAAACCTGCGCAACGGCGAATCCCTGTCCCTGCTCAGCCACGGAGGCAAGGAACAGATCTACGTGGACCTGATCCGCACCGCCCTGTTTCTGGATAAACCGGCAGTGATCCCCGAAACCTAGCCGCCCGGCCATCACCAACCCCAATCATCCGTTGGAGCTTTGCTCGCAAAGCGAAGGGCCAACGCTTCCCATAGCCGGCCAGGAAGCCACCCGAAACTTGACCGTATCTCAATTGAGATACACCATTAAGGTCAGGAGGAAAACGATATGGCTACCCAGACTTCAATGTTGCATGTCCGCATCGACGACAAGCTGAAAGCAGAAGCCGCCGAAAAGCTCGGCAACGTGGGGCTGTCGATCTCCGATGCGGTGCGGATTCTGCTGACCCGCGTGGTCAAGGAAGGCGCCTTGCCCGCCGGGCTGACCGCTGACCCGGATGCCTATGACGCCTGGTTCAAGGCCAAGGTCCGCGAAGCCATGGAGGATACTCGCCCCTCCGAAACACATGAGCAGGTCATGGATGACGTGCAGGCATTAATCGAAAGGAAGCGTGGTGGTAACAGTTGAATGGCGACCAGCGTCGCTGAAGTCTCTGCCTTTTCGTTATCAATTCTCAACTATTAATTATCAATTGCCTTTCCCTCTGCGTTTCCTTATACGCAAATATTGTGTAGATTCGGAATCTGGATCACAAATAACAACCGGTCAGCCAGGGTGGTATGGCCTGCGAAAGCGAATCGGGGGAAGGGATGCCTGTCAGTATATCTTTATGCCAGTCAGAGGCTGGTTTCTGCGAACTCTTCTCTGATTCTGTGCGTGGGCAATACCTCATCCCTGTGACCAATTTTAACGCTAGAGCTTGCCTGGGCTGCTTCCTCTAAGCGAAGAGTATCAATTTCGACGTCTACGCCCTTCGTCGAGAATGAAATATGATTTCAAGGGCGATCATGGGGGAATTATGAAAAAAATCGTTTTGCCGCTTATGGTTATCTCATTGTCTGTTTCTGGTTGCTCTCAGACAGCACCAAAATGCAGCGATGAAGAAACAACGAATTTAGTTAAGGAAATTGCTGACAGAGAAATGACAAACCAGCTTGGTGTTGAAGCGGCCAAATTGTTCTCTTATACGGTTGGGGCTATCAGAACAACTGCTACAAACGAGCAAACTGGTGCTCATGAATGTGCTGCGCAACTTGGATTTACTGCAAGCAGCACAGGTCAGACTGAAGAAATTCCGATAACTTATACTGTTGAGGTAACTGATGATGGGGAAGAGTTTTACGTTAATGTTTTTGGCCTTTGATTTTAACTAAAAAGAAGATTGATAACAGAGGGGTGGGTCTATTTCAGGCTTTCTCTGAATTCAGGTCGAACGAATGATTAGGGTAGGCTTCCCATTTTTACAGACGTGATGCTTATGAAGATTGGGGCTGCCCCCAGGTTCCTGCAAAACCGAACTTGCTGGCAGTATCAAGCGAGCATTTACTAAAAGGAGAAATATCAATGATCATTAGATGCTTTGCGGTTCTTATCATTGCCGCAGTCTTAGCAGGGTGCGCAACAAAGCCTTTTTCGCCAGTTGAATCGTCGTCTGTGGTAGAGGTTTCTGGTCTCTCACAGCAGGAGCTATTCGATAAGACAAGACAATGGTTCTCCCAGTATTTCGTATCGGGAAAGTCTGTTGTCGATTACGAGAATAGGGAGCTCGGCACCATAATCGGCAATGGGGTTTCCGAAATTGGCCGAGACCCGTTTGGAATGATCACGTACAGCATTCATTACAATATCAAGATAGAAACCAAGGACGGGAAATTCAGGGCAACGACTAAAATTAGTAAGCATACTAATACAGACTCGTCTAACACCTATGATGTAAATCATTTGTCTGTAAAGCGCGAGGAAATGGCGGCGGCTCACGTGGAAAAAATTGTCTCTGATATTAAGAAGTACATCTCAGAACAAAGTGGCTCGAGAGGATCTGACTGGTAGACGCATAACAATCGGTCAGCCAGGGTGGCATGGCCTGCGAAAGCGAATCGGGGGAAGGGATGCCAGTCTGTTTATCTTTATGCTGGCCTGCGGCCAGCTCCTGCAATGACTTCCCTTGTTTGGCTCGAGGCACGGAGCAAGATCTGACACTAGTCACGTGCAGAAGGGCGCGGGTGAGATCGTTTGCACCGCCTACTGCTAACAAGTAAATGAAGACGACTAATTTTCCGCTACCGCTCCAAATTGGCGGCTTATTCAAGGCACTATGCGGCAATACGAATATCGGAGTTAATTTTTGAAGCCTACATCTGAACAGCATAGAAACCGATTTGTTTCTGAACTACTTAAAGATTTGGCGGAAGATAACCTTGCAATTTTTGCTGGCGCGGGGCTATCTGCTCCCGCAGGCTTTGTAAGCTGGTCTGAACTGCTACGGCCCATAGCAGAAGAGCTCGAGCTAGAGGTTGAACGAGAAACGGATTTGGTTGCTTTAGCCCAGTATCATTGCAACTTAAATTTGGCAAATAGGGGAAAGCTAAATCAACTTTTGATCAATGAGTTGTCGGACGAGGCGGAAATCACAGCGAATCACAAAATTCTTGCAAGGCTTCCTGTCTCAACGTATTGGACCACTAATTATGACAAGCTTATTGAAAAGGCCTTGACCGAGGCGGGAAAAATACCGGACACAAAACATCGGATTAAGCAACTGAGTTTTACTAAGCGAGGTCGTGATGCCGTTGTTTATAAAATGCATGGGGATATTGAGCACCCCGATGAGGCTGTACTTACAAAAGATGATTACGAGAACTATCACGTTAGAATGCAGCCATTTATTAATGCTTTAAGCGGTGATCTGATCTCTAGAACGTTTCTATTTCTCGGGTTTAGTTTTACAGACCCGAATCTAGATTACATTCTCAGTCGGGTAAGGGTTGCCTATTCAACTGATCAAAGACAACATTATTGCATACAGAGAGTTGTTGTAGCGGAAGCTGGTGAAGAGCAGGCAGATACGGAATACAGAGAGCGAAAGCAAGAGCTATTTATACAAGATTTGCTTCGGTTCGGTATAAAAACGATATTGGTCTCAGACTATTCAGAAATTACTGAAATTCTTCGAAAGCTTGAGTGGGCGTATAGACGTAAGACAGTTTTTTTATCTGGTGCGGCGCACGAGTATGGTCGATGGGCCTCTTCAGAGGCGGAAAATTTTATTTACTCCCTGGCGAAAGACATCGCAGCTCTCGATTTTAGAATTGTCTCCGGCTTTGGTCTAGGTGTGGGAAGTTCTGTTATTACAGGTGTCCTAGAGCACGTTTATATGAGCGGAAAACGGCTCGACTCCGATCAGTTGATTCTTAGGCCTTTTCCCCAATCCGAAGTCGGGTCTCGATCAATTTCAGAAGTATGGCATGAGTATCGTACGGATATGATTTCATACTCAGGCATAGCCATATTCCTTTTTGGAAATAAACTGAAGAATGACGAGGTCGTACTTTCTGACGGTCTAATCAAAGAGTATGAAATAGCAAAAGCCAATGATCTTCTTCTGCTCCCTGTTGGGGCTACGGAGTATGCGACGCGTGAAATTTATTCCGTACTAATGAAGGAAGGTTATTTTGATGGCTCTGAGTTCCCGACTGAAGCTCGAAAATATATAGATCAGCTAGGTGATGTTAATGCGGATCTTTCAACGATTAGAAAATCGGTTATTGATTTACTAAAGTCTTTGAAATGAGGGGATCAGTATGACCAAGAGAAATTGTTTTTATAGCTTTCATTATTTGCCAGATAATTGGCGCGCTGGAATGGTGCGTAGTATTGGAGCAATAGATGGAAATAAGCCTACATCCGACAACAATTGGGAAGAAGTTAAAAAAGGTGGGGATGCTGCAATTAAAAAATGGATTGCAGGAGAAATGTCCGGGAAATCATGCGTTGTTGTACTTGTCGGGAGCAACACTGCTGGCCGAAAATGGATTAATCATGAAATAATTAAAGGATGGGATGATGGCAAGGGAATTGTCGGAATTTATATCCACGGACTGAAAGACAGCAATGGCAATATTTCAACCAAAGGTGACAACCCCTTTGACTCAATTGGTTATGGAAGTACGGGGAAAAAATTGTCATCCATCGTGAAATGTTATAACCCGGCCGGATCAACAAGCCAAGAAAAGTATAACTGGATAAAAAACCATCTCGCGAATGCGGTAGAAGAAGCGATACGCATTAGAAAAGAAAATTGATGCTTTGGTGTATGAAAGTTGCCGCATAACTAGGCGAGACACAGCGACAGCCTTTCCGTTGCGGCTTCGCCTATACTCCAAGACTGCGAGGGAAAGGGGCATGGGGGTTAGGTCTTGCCCCGTGCGTAATAAGTAATGATCATTTTCCATCAACGGTGAATTCGTGAAAAATTGATGAAGCATAAGATCGACGAAGCCGTGCTGGAAAGATACCAAAAGCGAGTCGAAATCACGTCGGCCTGTATCTTCTTTGGCGCCGCTGTTCTTCTCTACCTGATAACAGATAGTTTCTGGGCGGCCTCTGTCATTCCTCTCTATCCCCTAGCGGCCAAAATACTCTGGGAAGCATTGGTCGCCTATCTTGATGATGTGGATGAGTGGCGTGACTGGGAAATAGAAAGAACCGCTGAAGGACTGCGCTTCCACTATAAGCATACGGGAAGCAATGTGCTGTTTTCTGATCTTTCAAAGGTAAAGGTCGATTCAAAGAATGGCGGGATTACTGGCCTGACACTGACATTGAAAAGCGGGCAGCGTATAGGGGTGAATTGGTACAACGATATGAATGCACTCTATCAACACCTGCTTTCCGGCGCCGGCGCGGATGTGGAAATCATCCGCTAACGCCTGGAGCCAGGGATGATTGAGGGTCAGGTTCTCTTCGTGCGTTAATAAATTACAGGTCACGGGGCAAGACCCGACCCCCATGACTCTATTAGTTGATTTTCAGATCGCGGATTTTCCTGTCCCCCAAAATTGTGTAGATTCGGGGCTGGATCACAAATAGCCGTCGGTCAGCCAGGGTGGCATGGCCAGCGAAAGCAAATAGGGAGAAGGGATGCCGGTCTTTTTATCTTTGAGCTGGCCAGTGGCTGGCTCCTGCAATTACTTTCCTTCTTTGACTCATCGCACGAGGAAATATTTGATCTCAATCTTGCAACGAAGAGTCATGTTAGGCAGCTTTTGACGGGTTTTATAATTTTAGAAATGTTTTAGGTGTTTTATGGACTCCGATGATTTTGATATCGACGATCTTGTTGTTAAAGACAATGAAGATCTTTTTGATAAAGATGAAGATTTTTCAGGCCGAAACGAGATTATCGTTTATTCTAGAGACTGGACTGTTGAGACGGTTATTAGCCAAATAAAAAATGGAAATATTGATCTTAATCCAAAGTTTCAAAGAAGAAATGCATGGAACGATAGAAAGAAAAGTAAATTAATTGAATCTTATATTGTTGGCTATCCTGTCCCCGAGATAGTTTTGGCGGAAAACCCAAGGGAAAAGAAAAAATTTATAGTTATTGATGGTAAGCAGAGACTTCTGACTTTATGTGGTTTTGTTAGGCCTGATGATTATGGTAGCTGGAATAGCCCAAAAATACAGGGGCTTAAAGATCTTGATGAACTAAATGATTGTAGCTTTGAAGATATGAAAGGGATGGCAAGCCACGCTTCATATATAAGAGAGCTTGCGAATGCCGATGTGAGATGTACCGTAATTTCAAATGTTAAAAATGATGCGGTTTTATACGATATATTTTACCGCCTTAATGCTGGGGCTACTCCGCTTTCAGTGCAAGAGTTGAGGCAGGTTTTGTATCCTGGGCCTTTTACTGAATTCATGGTTGAGTATACGGACTGCGGAAGTGCTATCCAAAGCGTTTTAAAACTAGATGGGCCAGACAATAGACTTAAAGATATTGAGACTTTGTTGAGAGTTTTGGCTTTTCATTTTTATGCGAAAGACTATAGAGGTAGTCTAAAAGCATTTCTAGATAATTTTACGCATGAAGTAAATGAGGGATGGGGTGTTTTTGAGAGTAAGGTAGTGAAAGCTCTTGAGCGTATTGAGTTCTGTATAGGTGCTCTTGGTTCTGTCTTGGGAGGTAGTGACAGGATTGGAAGAAGGTTTGATATTGAGAAAGGTCGTTTTGAGTCAAGGTTTAATACGGTTCTTTTCGAAGTGCAAGTATTCTATGCATTGAAGGATGAGTTTATTGGTAAGGAATTTTCTCCGGATCAGTATATTAGAGGTTTTAGTGATCTTTGCCAAAGCCCGGATTTTTCATCATCAATTTCATCGACCACCAAAAGTATTTCTGCCTACACTGATCGGTATACGTTGTATTCAAAATTTCTTATGGATAGCCTTGGCGTTGAGATAGAGTCACCATGGATTCAAGACAATCAATAGAATACTTGAGAAGGCTTTTTGATGCGCTCAAGGAAGAAATTGAGAGTATTAATTTAACTTACTTGTATGGGTATTGTGATACCCTGGACTTCGATTTGCTGAAGTGGAGTAAGGATTCGAAAGCATGTGTTGTTTTGTCTCATGCAGCATTTGAGAATTTCTTTGAAAGCATTGCGTATGTTGTTTCAGAGCATTCTTTCCACGAGTTTAAGTTTAATAAAAGGTACTCTTATTCTTTGCCGTTTTTGATTTGGACGAAAGCAAAAAAAGAGCCTGTTTTTGATGGTGGAGATTGGGGTGTGTCTACTCGGAGTCAACTTGTAGATACCTTGGAAGAGAAGAAGAAAGGGTTTCATGAGTTTTTAACTAAAAACAATCACGGAATTAGAATTAAGCATCTTAATGAAGTTCTTAGGCCGGTAGGTATTGAGCTTGGTGGTTGTAGTAGACTGCTTCCATCCCTTGAGGAGTTCGCTAGTTCCCGGGGAAGTTATGCTCATAGGTTTCTGAGCCCAGGAAAGGATCTTGTAAAAGTTCAATGTCATGGCAATCCTGAGAAGATAAGAAACTTGATTGCTGATTGTTTGGTGCTCTGTGGGCGGGTTTACTTGCAAGCAGTCTCTCATGTTTCTCGTGATGATGATTTGCCTGTTGTTATGAAAGAGCTTCACAGGTATTGCGTTGATTGCATCTATTCACTTAAAGCCTTGAAAGAGGGTGAGGAAGGGTCAACAGAGTTTAGTTGAATTGCGAAGCGTGAGGATCGCGTCTCTCATTTTTCATAAGCTTTCTTCATAAAAATGCCCTTGCTTCCAATGAAGACAAGGGCATTTTTTATTAACTATTAACTCAGCCCTTAATCGTCTTCTCCATAAACGGCGGCAAAACCAACGCCCCTTTATGAATCGCCGCTGAATAATACTTCGTCTCAAACCCTTTCCCGGTGGCATCCGTTTCGCGGAACTCACTCACGTCGGTGTTCTTGCCTGCCAGGGTGCAGCTCCACCAGCCGCTGGGGTACACCGGCTGCGGGAAGGGCAGGG
>OJEM01000428.1_pt1 | contig 10031 bp, 5 predicted proteins | sample 1593651 | NCBI WGS metagenome assembly OJEM01 (sample SAMN05416819, study PRJEB24817) | seawater metagenome | isolation source: Sea water | place: Canada:Atlantic | collected 2013-07
AGATCCTCTCTGGTCTCGTGGGCTCGGAGATGTGTATAAGAGACAGCTGTTAAGTCGGATGACGTTAACGGTCGTACCAAAATGTACAAAAACATCGTCGATGGCGACCACAGAATGGAGCCTGGCATGCCAGAATCCTTCAACGTATTGCTTAAAGAAATTCGCTCGTTGGGTATCAACATCGAGCTTGAAGAAAAGTAATACGGCAATCGCCGCGTAATGTTATGAGATGGCCCGGCGCTTGCGCCGGGTTCTAGAGACTGACTCCGCTGGGAGAGTAATGTGAAAGACTTATTAAAGTTTCTAAAGCAACAGCATAAGGCCGAAGAGTTCGATAATATTCGAATCGGCCTTTCTTCACCTGACATGATCCGTTCATGGTCTTTTGGTGAAGTGAAGAAGCCTGAGACTATCAACTATCGTACGTTCAAGCCTGAGCGTGACGGTTTATTTTGTGCCCGTATCTTTGGCCCTGTTAAAGATTACGAGTGTTTGTGCGGTAAGTACAAGCGCCTTAAGCACCGTGGTGTTATCTGTGAAAAGTGTGGCGTTGAAGTTACACTAACTAAAGTTCGTCGTGAGCGTATGGGCCACATCGAGCTAGCAAGTCCAGTAGCACACATCTGGTTCCTTAAGTCACTTCCGTCTCGTATCGGCTTAATGCTTGATATGACGCTACGTGACATTGAGCGCGTGCTTTATTTCGAGTCATACGTGGTAACAGAACCAGGTATGACGACGTTAGAGCGCGGCCAGTTATTAAACGAAGAAGATTACCTTGATTCGTTAGAAGAACACGGCGACGAGTTCGACGCGAAAATGGGTGCAGAAGCAGTATTTGATCTGTTAACTGTACTTGACGTTGATGCCGACGTTGCAGCAATGCGTGAAGAATTACCTTCAATCAACTCTGAGACAAAGCGTAAGAAAATTACGAAGCGTCTTAAGTTGCTTGAATCGTTCCAACAGTCTGGTAACAAGCCAGAGTGGATGATCATGACAGTACTTCCAGTATTGCCACCCGATCTTCGCCCTCTAGTACCACTAGACGGTGGGCGTTTCGCTACGTCTGACCTGAACGATTTATACCGTCGTGTTATTAACCGTAATAACCGTCTTAAGCGTCTTCTAGACCTTGCTGCTCCAGACATTATCGTGCGCAACGAAAAGCGTATGTTACAAGAGTCTGTTGATGCACTTCTAGATAACGGACGTCGTGGTCGTGCGATTACCGGTTCTAACAAGCGTCCACTTAAGTCGCTTGCAGACATGATCAAAGGTAAACAGGGTCGTTTCCGTCAAAACCTTCTTGGTAAGCGTGTTGACTACTCTGGTCGTTCTGTAATTACTGTTGGTCCAACACTTCGTCTTCACCAGTGTGGTCTTCCTAAGAAGATGGCACTTGAGCTATTTAAACCGTTTATTTACGGTAAGCTTGAAGGTCGCGGTCTTGCAACAACTATCAAAGCTGCTAAGAAGTTAGTAGAGCGCGAAGCTCCAGAGGTTTGGGACGTACTAGATGACGTTATCCGCGAACACCCTGTTTTGCTTAACCGTGCACCTACACTTCACCGTTTGGGTATTCAAGCATTCGAACCAACACTAATCGAAGGTAAAGCGATTCAGCTTCACCCGCTAGTGTGTGCGGCGTATAACGCCGACTTCGATGGTGACCAAATGGCGGTACACGTTCCGTTGACTATCGAAGCACAGCTTGAAGCTCGTGCACTAATGATGTCGACGAACAACATCTTGTCACCTGCAAACGGTGAGCCGATTATCGTTCCTTCACAGGACGTTGTATTGGGTCTTTATTACCTTACGCGTGACAAAGTAAACGGCTTAGGCGAAGGCATGGTATTTACCAGCCCTAACGAAGCAGAAAAAGCATACCGTACAGGTAATGCTGAGCTTCATTCTCGCGTTAAAGTACGTATTACTGAATACGACATTGATGAAAACGGCAACAAGACAGAGAAAGTAACACTGACCCAAACTACGGTTGGTCGTGCCATTTTCTCACTGATCCTTCCAAAGGGTCTTCCGTTTGAAATCATCAACCAGGCTATGGGTAAGAAGCAAATTTCAAAACTATTGAATGCCTGCTACCGTACGCTTGGTCTAAAAGATACTGTTATTGCAGCTGACCAAATCATGTATACCGGTTTCCACTACGCGATGATCGCGGGTGCGTCTGTTGGTATTGATGACATGGTAATTCCTGAAGCGAAGAAAGAAATCGTTGACGCAGCAGAAGCTGAAGTTATCGAAATTCAGGAACAGTTCCAAAACGGTCTTGTAACAGCCGGTGAGCGTTACAATAAAGTTATCGATATCTGGTCAAATGCCAACGAAAAAGTTGCCAAGGCCATGATGGATAACCTTAAGACTGACATCGTAATTAACCGCGATGGCGAAGAAGAAGAGCAATCATCATTTAACTCTGTTTACATGATGGCCGACTCGGGTGCTCGTGGTAGTGCCGCTCAGATTCGTCAGTTAGCTGGTATGCGTGGTCTGATGGCTAAACCAGATGGTTCAATCATCGAGACCCCAATCACGGCAAACTTCCGTGAAGGTCTGAACGTACTTCAGTACTTCATCTCAACGCACGGTGCGCGTAAAGGTCTAGCCGATACAGCACTTAAGACAGCGAACTCGGGTTACCTAACTCGTCGTCTTGTAGACGTTGCGCAAGATTTGGTTATTACTAACGATGACTGTGGCACGTTCGGTAGCGTTTCCATGACACCACTAATCGAAGGTGGCGACGTTGTTGAACCACTTCGCGAACGTGTACTAGGTCGTGTGGTAGCAGAAGACGTAGTTAAGCCAGGTACTAGCGAAGTATTGGTCGAGCGTAATGTACTGCTAGACGAAGCGCTAGTAGACATGCTTGAAGCCAACTCTGTTGACCAAATCCAAGTACGCTCGGTTATCACCTGTGATAACGACTTCGGTGTATGTGCTAACTGTTACGGTCGTGACCTTGCTCGCGGACACATGGTAGGCAGCGGTGAATCTGTTGGTGTAATTGCAGCACAGTCAATCGGTGAACCTGGTACACAGCTTACCATGCGTACGTTCCACATTGGTGGTGCGGCATCTCGAGCGTCTGCTGAGAACAGCGTTCAGGTTAAAACGGCGGGTAGCCTTAAGCTACACAACGAAAAATCTGTACGTAACTCTGATGGCAAAATGGTTATTGTGTCTCGTTCAACAGAACTTACTGTTATCGATGAGCAAGGCCGTGAGAAAGAACGCTATAAAGTGCCATACGGTGCAGTATTGAGTGTTGATGACGGTGCGAAGATTGCAGCTGGCGACGTTGTTGCTAACTGGGACCCGCATAGTCACCCAATCGTTACTGAACGTGCAGCTAAGATTAGCTTCGCGGACATCGACGACACTAACACAGAAATGCAGCAAGATGAGCTTACTGGTCTGACGCGTATCGTTGTTAAAGATTTAACAAAAGCAAACGCCAAAGAGCCTAAGCTAATCCTTGAAAGTGATGAGTTCGGTCTTCAAGAGATTCGTCTTCCAAGCTTCACAACCATTGAAGCAAAAGAAGGCAAAGTAGCTAACGAAGGTGACGTGCTAGCGCGTATACCTCAGGAAAGCTCGAAGACTCGTGACATCACGGGTGGTCTACCACGAGTTGCTGACTTGTTCGAAGCACGTAAGCCTAAAGAGCCTGCTATCCTAGCGGAAATCTCAGGTACTATCGGTTTCGGTAAAGAGACTAAAGGTAAGAAGCGCTTAGTGATTACACCTGCTGAAGGTGATGCATACGAAGAGATGATTCCGAAATGGCGTCAGCTTAATGTGTTCGAAGGTGAGAAAGTGGAAAAAGGCGAAGTTATTGCCGATGGTCCAGAATCTCCACACGACATATTGCGCCTTCGTGGTATTTCCCATGTAGCAAACTACATCGTGAACGAAGTTCAAGAAGTTTACCGTCTACAGGGTGTAAAAATTAACGATAAGCACATCGAAGTTGTTATTCGTCAGATGTTGCGTAAGTGCGTTATTACCCATTCAGGTGATACTCAGTTCCTTGAAGGCGAACAAGTTGAAGTGTCTAACGTGAAAGTGACCAACCGTGAAGTTGAAAAACACGGTAAGATCCCAGCGCAGTATGAAACACAACTGCTTGGTATCACTAAAGCGTCGCTATCTACTGAGTCATTCATCTCAGCTGCATCGTTCCAAGAAACAACACGTGTTCTTACCGAAGCTGCAGTTCAAGGTAAAGAAGATGACCTTCGCGGTCTGAAAGAAAACGTAATCGTGGGTCGATTGATTCCAGCGGGTACAGGTTTCGCTTACCATGAACGTCGTGCACAACGTCGTAAAGAAGAAATCGAAGAAATGTCAGTTTCTGCTGCTGATGCAGAACAGGCACTAACCGAAGCACTCAACGCCGGTGACGACTCAGCCGAATAAGGCATGATCGGAGGAGTACGTTAACGTACTCCTAACAAATTGGCATGTTAAGCTGACAGATTGCAGTTAAATGCCTGCTTAACCTTTGTACAGCTTGACACGCCGAGCTATGATCATTAATATTCCGCGACCCGATTTTGGATGACCTCTAAAAGGCAGAAGAAAATGGGCGCGGTTTTTTGTATCAGAGCTCAGTTAATGCTGACAAGCACAGTATTAACATTAAATGAGTGACGTTAGAAAAGTCGCTTTAATGGACCCAATCAGAGTGATTGGGTTTTTGTAGTTTTTAATCAGGAGCTAGTTAATGGCAACAGTTAACCAGTTAGTCCGCAAGCCGCGCAAAAAGCCCGTTGAAAAAAGCAACGTAGCTGCATTGCAAGCTTGTCCTCAAAGACGCGGTGTATGTACTCGTGTATATACTACTACGCCTAAGAAACCAAACTCTGCACTACGTAAAGTATGTCGTGTACGTCTAACTAACGGTTTTGAAGTTTCTTCATACATCGGTGGTGAAGGTCACAACCTACAAGAGCACAGTGTAGTACTTATCCGTGGTGGTCGTGTTAAAGACTTACCAGGTGTTCGTTATCACACAGTTCGCGGTACATTGGACTGCGCAGGTGTAAACGATCGTAGACAAGCCCGTTCTAAGTACGGCGCGAAAAGGCCTAAGTCTTAACGGTTCTCCGTTAGTAAGGCCAAACTGAAGTTTAAGAGTTTTGGGTATTCCCTGAATTCATACGGAGAATAGAAAATGCCAAGAAGAAGAGTCGTAGGTCAACGTAAAATCCTACCAGAGCCAAAATTTAGCTCACAACTGCTTGCAAAATTCATGAATGTCGTAATGCTTGACGGCAAGAAGTCAGTCGCTGAAAAAATCGTTTACGGTGCGCTAGATATTGTTGCTGAAAAAACCAACAAAGCACACCTAGATGTATTCGAAGAAGCCCTTGATAACATCCGCCCAACGGTTGAGGTTAAGTCTCGTCGTGTTGGTGGTTCAACTTATCAGGTTCCAGTCGAAGTACGTCCAGTTCGTCGTAATGCACTAGGTATGCGTTGGATGGTTGATGCTGCACGTAAACGTGGCGAAAAGTCTATGGCACAGCGCCTAGCGGCTGAAATGATGGATGCATCAGAAAATAAAGGTTCAGCGGTTAAGAAACGTGAAGACGTTCACCGTATGGCCGAAGCAAACAAAGCGTTTGCTCACTACCGTTGGTAATCAACGTTATATAACTGAGAGAGATTTATGCCTCGTAAGACCTCGATTGAGCGTTATCGCAATATTGGTATTGTGGCTCACGTGGACGCGGGTAAAACCACGACCACAGAGCGTGTCTTGTTTTATACAGGACTGTCTCACAAAATCGGTGAAGTGCACGATGGTGCTGCTACCATGGACTGGATGGAACAAGAGCAGGAGCGTGGTATCACTATCACGTCTGCTGCTACTACCTGTTTCTGGTCTGGTATGGAGCAACAGTTCGATCAACACAGAATAAATATTATTGACACGCCGGGACACGTGGACTTCACCATCGAGGTGGAACGTTCATTACGTGTTCTTGACGGAGCGGTAGTCGTTTTCTGTGGGTCTTCTGGGGTAGAACCTCAATCAGAGACAGTCTGGCGACAGGCTGACAAATATCAAGTACCACGCCTTGTCTTCGTTAATAAGATGGACAGGGCTGGTGCTGATTTTGAACGCGTTGTGGGTCAAATCCGCAAACGTTTAGGCGCTAACTGTGTTCCGATTCAAATCAACATGGGCGCAGAAGAAGAATTCCATGGTGTCATCGATTTAATTAAGATGAAATCAATCAACTGGAATGGTGACGACATGGGTATGACATTTACCTATGAAGACATTCCGGCTGAATATTTAGAAAAAGCCGAGCAGTATCGCACTGAAATGGTTGAAGCAGCGGCTGAAGCCTCTGACGAGTTAATGGACAAGTATTTGGAAGGCGAAACGCTAACCGAAGAAGAAATACGATTGGGGCTACGCACCCGTACGCTGAACAACGAAATTGTTCTTGCCACTTGTGGCAGTGCCTTCAAAAACAAAGGTGTTCAAGCAGTACTAGACGCGGTTGTTCATTACCTGCCTTCGCCAAATGAAGTAAAAGCGATTACCGGTATTCTTGACGACAAAGACGAAACAGAAGCAGAACGTCATCCGACGGACGAAGAGCCGTTTTCTGCGCTGGCGTTTAAAATAGCCACTGATCCGTTTGTTGGTACGCTGACGTTTTTCCGCTGTTATTCAGGTGTGGTGAACACAGGTGATACTGTATATAACCCTGTGAAAGGCAAGCGAGAGCGCTTTGGTCGTATCGTGCAGATGCACGCGAAAGATAGAGAAGAAATTAAAGAGGTACGCGCGGGCGATATCGCAGCTGCGATTGGCCTAAAAGATGTCACTACGGGTGACACACTATGCGATCCAAATAACATCATTACGTTAGAACGTATGGAATTTCCTGACCCGGTAATTTCAATTGCAGTAGAGCCTAAGTCGCAAGCTGACCAAGAAAAAATGGGCATAGCGCTTAGCAAGCTTGCTGCAGAAGATCCGTCATTTAAAGTGAAAACTGATGACGAAACGGGACAAACGATCATCTCAGGGATGGGTGAATTACACCTTGATATCATCATTGATCGTATGAAACGTGAATTTAAGGTTGAATGTAACGTAGGTAACCCTCAGGTTGCTTATCGTGAAACCCTCCGCAAAGATGTTGAGGTGGAAGGGAAGTTCATTCGTCAGTCAGGCGGCCGCGGCCAGTTTGGTCATGTATGGTTGCGCATTGAGCCTCAGGAAGAGGACTTTGGCTACGAATTTGTGAACGAGATCGTCGGTGGAACTGTTCCGAAAGAGTTCATTCCAGCGGTCGATAAAGGAATTCAGGAGCAGATGCGAAGTGGTGTTCTTGCAGGGTATCCGGTACTTGATGTAAAGGTTACTTTGTTTGATGGTTCATACCACGATGTTGACTCTTCTGAAATGGCGTTTAAGATCGCCGGCTCTATGGGTTTCAAAAAGGGCGCCGCAGAAGCAAATCCGGTGTTGCTTGAACCCACTATGAAAGTTGAAGTGACGACTCCAGAAGACTGGATGGGTGATGTTGTTGGTGATTTAAATCGTCGCCGCGGCATGATCGAAGGTATGGAAGATGGCGTAGCAGGTATTAAAATGATTCGTGCTAAAGTGCCTCTTTCAGAAATGTTTGGGTATGCGACAGACTTGCGTTCACAAACGCAGGGTCGTGCTTCATACTCAATGGAGTTTTTCAATTATTCTGAGGCGCCTAACAATGTGGCGCGGGCTATTATTGAATCTAGAATCTAATCTAAATGAAGGTTCGGTCCGGTCTATTTGTGGGTCGGACTTTTAACTTAGGAAACGAGAAAAATGGCAAAAGAAAAGTTTGAACGTACGAAACCCCATGTAAACGTGGGTACTATCGGCCACGTTGACCACGGTAAAACTACACTAACAGCAGCTATCACTACTGTTCTAGCGAAGACCTACGGCGGTTCTGCAAGTGCATTCGATATGATCGATAACGCGCCTGAAGAAAAAGCACGTGGTATCACCATCTCTACATCGCACGTAGAATACGACACTCCAAGTCGTCACTACGCGCACGTAGATTGCCCAGGACACGCTGATTACGTTAAAAACATGATCACTGGTGCTGCACAGATGGACGGCGGTATTCTAGTAGTTGCTGCGACTGATGGCCCTATGCCACAGACTCGTGAGCACATCCTACTTGGTCGTCAGGTTGGTATTCCTCACATCATCGTGTTCATGAACAAATGTGACATGGTTGATGATGAAGAGCTTCTAGAGCTAGTAGAAATGGAAGTTCGTGAACTTCTTAGTGAATATGACTTCCCAGGCGATGACCTTCCAGTTATCCAAGGTTCTGCACTTAAAGCCCTTGAAGGCGACGCAGAATGGGAAAAGAAAATCATCGAACTAGGTGAAGCTCTTGATTCATATATCCCAGAGCCAGAGCGTGCAATCGACAAGCCGTTCATTCTTCCAATCGAAGACGTATTCTCAATCTCAGGTCGTGGTACTGTTGTAACCGGCCGTGTTGAGCAAGGTATTGTTAAAGTTGGTGAAGAAGTAGAAATCGTTGGTATCAAAGATACTGTTAAGACGACTTGTACTGGTGTTGAAATGTTCCGTAAGCTTCTAGACGAAGGTCGTGCTGGTGAGAACGTTGGTGTACTACTACGTGGTACTAAGCGTGATGACGTAGAGCGTGGACAAGTACTAGCTAAGCCTGGTTCAATCAACCCACACACTAAGTTCGAAGCAGAAGTGTACGTATTGTCTAAAGATGAAGGTGGCCGTCATACTCCATTCTTCAAAGGCTATCGTCCACAGTTCTACTTCCGTACAACTGACGTAACTGGTGCTGTAGAGCTTCCAGAAGGCGTAGAAATGGTAATGCCTGGTGACAACCTTAAATTCAAAGTTGAGCTAATTGCTCCGATTGCGATGGACGAAGGTCTACGTTTCGCAATCCGTGAAGGTGGTCGTACAGTAGGTGCTGGTGTTGTTGCGAAGATCCTAGACTAATCTAGACTCTGCAAACACTGCACAAAAAAGCGCACTTAGGTGCGCTTTTTTTATGCCTGCTCATTAGGGAGCACTTGTGCAATCTAGAACACGCCGTGAACCCATCCATGGGGGCTTCGCAGCTGCATCCATGCAGCTGAGAGTTCTAGATTGCACAAGCGCACCCCTTTTGGCATCTATTAGGCCTATGAAAAGAGAAAGAAACACGCCGTGAACCCGTCCCTTCTTTTTTATTAGCGGCTTCGCAGCTGCATCTATGCAGCTGAGAGTCTGAACTAAAGCTGTTTAACAGAGTAACCTTTTTGCTCAAGCAGCTTAAGAACATTGTCTTCGCCAACGAGATGGCCTGCGCCGACTAGTACAAACTCTTTATCGTCATCGCCAAACATAGCTTCTATTTGAGGGATCCAGTTCATATTGCGTTTGGTAAACACATCGTCGTAGGATTCTGGCGCTTCTTGTTTGAAGGCTTGAATAACCAGTGTGTTTAGGGCTTCTGTATCGCCTGCACGCCATGCTTTTATCGTTTGTTCAAGTTCGCTTTTAAGATCGGGTAACGTTGCCAGAGTTTCGGATATAAAGCGTTCTTCCTCACCGTCGCCTAAATTAGCAAGCATGTTAATTTGAAAGTCTAGCGATTCTAGGTACTCTCTCTCTTTGCCGTCTCGCTTTGCTAATTGAGTAAAATAAGCGTCTACGCCCTCACCAGCCATTTGCGCTCGTTGTGCTTCCATGGTGACTAACATAGTCGTGACAAAACCAGGTTTAAAACTGGCCAACTGATTTGCACTAGCGCCGAAGGCAGATAAATATTGATCTAAGGCCTTAAAGGTTTGGTCTGTCAGAGTATCTTTCAGCGTTTTACCGTTTTGATAGGACAATTCCATCATCATCTGTTGCTGCGCCGCAACATCGGTTGAGTCAGGTCTGTCTCTTATACACATCTCCGAGCCCACGAGACCAGAGAGGATCTCGT
>OJEM01000443.1_pt1 | contig 9826 bp, 8 predicted proteins | sample 1593651 | NCBI WGS metagenome assembly OJEM01 (sample SAMN05416819, study PRJEB24817) | seawater metagenome | isolation source: Sea water | place: Canada:Atlantic | collected 2013-07
ATGACCGACCGGAAAAACGCTGGAAACGAAAGAAGACCTGGCGCTGATGATGACTGCAACCGAAACCACTCCGACCCTTCTCCACGGTTGCGACACCGTGGTCAAACTCTGGCGCCAGCAGTGCCTGGAACGGGGCGAGCGCATCGCCCACCGCGAAAAGGACCTGGGCATCTGGCAGAGCTACAGCTGGCGGGACTACTACGAACACGCCCGCGCCATCGGCGTGGCGTTGCTGTCGATGGGCCTGGAACGGGGCCAGCCGGTGTCGATCCTCAGCGAGGACAATAAGGAATGGCTCTACTGTGACCTTGGCATCGCCGGCGCCGGCGGCATCAGCAACGGCGTTTACACCACCGACAGCGCCGAGCAGCTCGCCTACCTGGTCAACGACAGCGGCTCCGCCTTCCTGTTCGTGGAGAACGACGAGCAGCTGGACAAATACCTGACCGTGCGCGACCAAGTGCCCACCCTGAAGAAAGTGATCGTGTTCGACCGCAAGGGCCTGCGCGATTTCCAGGACCCCATGGTGATGTTCCTGGACGAGCTCTACGAGCTGGGCAACGGCATCGCCGACGCGGAACAGCAGTTCAGCGCCAGCATCGAGCAGAGCCGGCCGGACGACATCCGCATGCTGATCTACACCTCCGGCACCACCGGCGCGCCCAAGGGCGCCATGATCAGCCACCGCAATGTGCTGTTCCAGCTTGCCGCCGGTGAGCAGGTGCTGGAAGCCCATGAAGACGACGACCAGCTCTGCTTCCTGCCCCTGTGTCATATCCTGGAGCGGCTGGTGTCGGTGGAAGTGCCCATCTTCAAGGGCTGCACCGTGAACTTTGCGGAAAGCCCGGAAACCGTGTTCGAGAACCTGCGCGAAGTGTCGCCCAATACCTTTGCCGCAGTGCCGCGACTGTGGGAAAAAATCTATAGCTCCATGATGACCCTGCGAGACGAAGCCACCGGTTTCGGCCGCTGGTGTTTCGACCGCGCTCTTGCCGCCGGGGATGGCTGGCACTGTGAGCGCAAACGCTCACCGCTTTCCTGGCTGCATTACCAGTTCTGGAATCTGCTGGTGTTGCGTAATGTGCGCGACCTGATCGGCATGGCCCGTCTGCGTCGGGGCACTACCGGCGCGGCGCCGATCTCGCCGGATCTGATTCGCTGGTTCCAGGCCCTGGGCGTGCCGCTCTATGAAGGCTACGGCATGACCGAAACCACCGGGGTGGTATCGCTCAACAGCAAGGACCGGGCCCAGGTCGGCTCCGTGGGCGAGCCGCTACCGGATACCGAGGTACGGATTGCCGACAACGGGGAAGTGCTGGTGCGTGGCGACCATGTGTTCGCCGGTTACTGGCGCAAGCCGGAAAAAACCGCTGAAGATATCCGCGACGGCTGGCTGCACACCGGCGATGTAGGGCGTCTGGAAGACGGCATGCTCACCATCACCGGCCGTTTGAAAGACATCATCATCACTGCCGGCGGCAAGAATATCACGCCGGCGGAAATCGAAAGTCGGATGAAGTTTTCCCCGTATATTTCTGATGCCGTGGTGATTGGTGATCAGCGCAAGTATCTCACCTGCCTGATCATGATCGATCAGGAAAACGTGGAGAAATATGCCCAGGACCGCCAGGTGCCGTTTTCCAACTTCGCCTCCCTGTGTCGTGCCAAAGAGGTTGTGGACCTGATCGACAGCATCATTACCGATGTGAACAAACAGTTCGCCCAGGTGGAACAGATCAAGTATTTCCGCCTGATCGACGTGCTGCTCACCGCCGAAGATGAGGAGTTGACTGCCACCATGAAGCTGAAGCGTTCCTTCGTGGAGAAAAAACACAAGCACCTGATTGATTCCATGTACTGATAGCAATGAATTCGAGAGGAGAGTGCATCATGAAGAAGCTTTGCCTGGCGGCTCTCGCCGCAGCCACCCTGATCGGGTGCAGTGATAACAAGGAAGAAGAGAGCGCTGCCGCCGAGTCGGTGCGTGGCGTCAGTGATACCGAAATCAAACTGGGTGGCATGCACGATTTGTCCGGCGTGTTTGCGGCGTTTTCCTCACCGGCGGTGCAGGTGGCCAACGACATGTTTGCCGAAGTGAATGCCGACGGCGGTATTCATGGGCGCAAGATTCGTTACATCGTCGAGGATCATGCCTACCAGGTGCCCAAGGCCACCCAGGCCACCAACAAGCTGATTAGCCGCGATGAAATCTTCGCCATGGTGATGAGCCTGGGGACGCCCCATAACCTGGCAGCTTTCCCTCTGATGGACCGCAATAACGTGCCCAGCATTCTTCCCCTGGCCCTGTCCCGGCAGATGGAAGAAGAGGGCGACTTTTCCCATCGTTTCGTTTTCGGTCCCAGCTACCACGAAGGGGTACTGAAAGGCGTTAACTGGATGACCGATGAGTACGGCATCGAGAAAATCTGTGTGATGTACATCCCCTCGGATTTCGGCGAGGAAGTGAACCAGGCCATCACCGATGCTGCCGCCGGCAAAGAGACTCTGACCCTGGCGGAAAGCACCTCTCACCGTCCGGACGAGAGCGATTTCACCGGCACCCTGGCGCGCCTGAAGGATGCCGGCTGTCAGCTGGTCGCCGTGGCCCTGCCGGTTCGGCCGATCATTTCCGTGGTGGCTACCGCCAAGGAAATGGGTTGGGATGATGTGAAATTCGTGGTCTCCCAGGCCGGCTTCCATTCCGCAGTGGCGGCAGCGCCCGGCGGTGTCACAGAAGGACTCTACGGTGTCTCCCCCTGGCAGGATATTGTCAGCCGCATGAAGGATGTGCCGGAAGCGAAACAATGGGCAGATGAGTACCAGGCGCAGTATGGCTCGGTACCCAGTGGTGGTGCGGTGCTGGGGCGTGTCGGTGCCATGGTGACCATCGAGGCATTGCGCGAGGCCGGACCTGACCTGACCACCGATTCCTTCCTGGCGGCCATGGAGTCCCTGGATTTCAGTGATCCGGTCACCGGGGTGGATATCAAGATGAGCGCCACCAATCATCGTGCCGGTAACGATATGATCCTCTCCAAAGTCACCGACGGTGTCTGGGAGCCCGTGGTGACCCTGGAAGACTGACCGCGTACTTTCCCGTTGGCGCTTTGCCCGCAAAGCGAAAGGTCTGGATGCCAATCCCGGCCTTTCGCCATGGAAGCCTGGCGCCAACAGCCCCTATCAATCCCCCCTCCCGTATCAGGTATACTCGCGCCTCCTGGATTATTCGGTGATTGTCCATGCAGGCCTCTTCAACTTCCGTATCCTCCGATGGCTGGCGACAGCGCCTGGCCACCTGGCTCAATACCCCGTTCTTCGGTCACACCATTACCGCTCTGATCCTGCTCAATGCGATTATTCTGGGTGTGGAAACCTCCGCGGTGGCACAAGAGCGGGCAGGGCAGTGGTTGAACCTGCTCAACCAGATAGTGCTGGCGGTTTTCGTACTGGAAATTGTGCTCAAGCTGGTCGCCTTCGGGCCGCGCTTTTTCCGCTCCGGCTGGAATGTGTTCGACTTTCTGATCGTCGCTATTTCCCTGGCACCGGCATCCGGGCCCCTGGCGATTCTGCGGAGCCTGCGTATCTTGCGGGTGCTGCGGCTGCTGTCATCGGTGAAACGGCTGCGCATGCTGGTGGAATCCCTGATGCAGGCGTTACCCGGCATCGGCTGGACCGCAGCGCTGTTGCTGATGATGTTCTACATCTTTGCGGTAATGGGCACCGAGCTGTTTGGTGAGGCGTTCCCGCAATGGTTCGGTACTCTGGGAGCGAGCATTTACAGCCTGTTCCAGATCATGACCCTGGAAAGCTGGTCCATGGGTATTGCCCGGCCGGTGATGGCCGTCTATCCCATGGCCTGGATCTTCTTCGTGCCGTTCATTCTGATCTCCAGCTTCATGGTGCTGAACCTGTTCATCGCCATCATCGTCAGTGCCACTCAGGAAGTGCACGAAAGCGAACAGCGTGCCGAACGGGACGCCAACAACCAGATCGCCCACGACGAGCGCCAGGAAATGCTCGACCTGATGCGCACCATGCATGAAAAGATTGCCTCCCTGGAAACAGCGCTGCAGAAAAAGTCGGATCAGTAAGGGAATGGGTTGGCTGGTTTTGTTGGAGCCTTGCTTGCAAGGCGAAAGGCGCGAAACACTCCGGCCCTTCTTTGGGGAGGTAGGGTGGATTAGCCGCAGGCGTAATCCACCATCTCGTTCGGCAGGTTTGGGTGACCGCAAGGAAGGTGGATTACGCCTGCGGCTAATCCACCCTACGCATCGATCACGGCTTTCCTAGACGGTTTCCACCAGCACGATCTCGCTGTCTGCTTCTGCCACTACAGACAGCCGGGCTTCGTCACTGATGGCCAGGCCATCGCCGGTTTCGGCCAGCACCCCATTCACCCGCACCCGTCCCTTGGCAGGCACCAGGTAGACCTTGCGAGTCGGGTCGAGCACGTACTCGATGTCCTGACCATGACTCAGCGTGGCCGCTACCACCCGCGCATCCGCCTGGATCGCCAGGGCGTCCGTGTCTTCCGGGTAACCACTGGCCAGCACCTCGAAGTGCCCGTCGCGGGAGACCTTCGGGAACGGCTTGCTGCCCCAGGTGGGCGGCAGCCCGGTGGCGTTCGGAATGATCCAGATCTGGAAGATCTGTGTCTCCGTGTCCTCCAGGTTGTGCTCACTGTGGGTGATCCCGGTACCGGCGGACATCACCTGCACATCTCCGGCCTCGGTACGACCACTGTTACCCAGGCTGTCCTGGTGGGTGATCGCTCCCTTGCGCACATAGGTGATGATTTCCATCTCCCGGTGGGAATGGGCAGGGAAGCCGGTCTGTGGGGCGATGGTGTCATCGTTCCACACCCGCAAATCCCCCCAATGCACCCGTTGCGGGTCGTGGTAATTGGCAAAGGAAAAGTGATGTCGGGTATCCAGCCAGCCGTGCCGGGCATGGCCCAGTTCATTGCGTGTGCGAAGCTCGATCATGGCGTCCTCCTGTAACAGGCTCCATTGCCTGTCCATTGATGGAGTGACTATATGATCTGAAATAATGATTAAAAATAGCGCTTTTTCGTTTAATACGACCAATAAAATGGATGTATCCCTGTTGGAGCCATACTCGCATGGCGAACTGTCGAATCCCCCTCTCCGTATTCGATAAACCAGTGCCCCATGAGCGGGGACATCAAACCCAACAAGGAGAAGCATCATGTCCGGTAATACTGTCCGTCTTCATCGTGTCCTGCGCGCCACCCCCGACCGCGTCTACCGCGCCTTTATCGATGCCGACGCCATGGTCAAATGGCTGCCGCCCCATGGTTTTACCGGCAAGATCCATGACATGGATGCCCGTGAAGGGGGAGGCTATCGCATGGCGTTTACCAACTTCACCACCGGCAAAAACCACGCCTTCAGCGTCCGTTACCTGGAACTCAAGACCAACGAACGGATCCGTCACACTGACCAGTTCGACGACCCCAACCTGCCCGGCGAAATGCAGGTAACCATCACGTTGAAAGAGGTGCTGTGTGGCACCGAGCTGACCATCACCCAGGAAGGGGTGCCGGAGGTGATACCGGTGGAGTTCTGCTATCAGGGCTGGCAGGAATCCCTGGAAATGCTGGCGCAACTGGTGACGCCGGAAATTCCGGACGAGGGGTGAACGGATCTTGCCCCTGGTCTGTTCACGCGCAGAGGAGGGTGATGGTGTAGAGTTGCCGGGTAATCATTTACCAACACCTCTCAACGTCGGAGTGACCATGTCCAACTCGCCACAACAATGGTTGCAGGCCTTCACCGGGGGCTTCATTGCTACCCTACTGTTTCACCAGGGGGTATTGGCGTTGTTCTGGCTGGCGGGCCTGATCCCGGCGGCGCCCTGGAACATGACCCCGGTACCGCCGCTGGGCATTCCCCAGGTGTTGTCACTGGCATTCTGGGGCGGGGTCTGGGGTATTCCGGTCTGGTGGCTGATCCGCCGCTGGCAGGGTATCCGGCACTGGCTGGGGGCGCTGATTCTCGGTGCCATTGGCCCGACACTGGTGGCCATGCTGCTGGTGTTCCCCTTAAAAGGTCTGGACGTGAACGCCACCAAGGTGGTCGGTGGCCTGATCGTCAATGGTGCCTGGGGGCTGGGGCTGGCCGCGTGGATGTGGCTTAACCGGTCGCGCTGGCAGAATTGATTCTTTTCCCTGGAAACAGGCGCCGCTGGCGCCTGTTTTCGTTGTGATTTCTATTGGCCGCACAGTCATGGAATGGCACGAACAGCCCTAGTCTTGTTTTGCCATCATGGTAGCGTTGGCCTTCTTTTTATCGGCGGGAGCCAAGCATGCCCAGTAACACTCATACCGTGATGGTCACCGGCGCTTCCGGCTACATTGCCGGCTGGATCGTCAAATACCTCTTGGAAGCAGGCCATACCGTGCACGCCACGGTGCGTGATCCCAACAAGGCCAAGAGCGTGGATCATCTGAAACGCATCGCCGACGCAGCCCCCGGCACCCTGAAACTGTTCAAGGCTGACCTGCTGGATGCGCAGAGTTTCGATGCGCCCATGCAGGGCTGCGACATTCTCATGCATACCGCCTCGCCATTTGTGCTGGATGGCTTCACCGATGCCCATCAGGCACTGGTGCGTCCGGCCGTGGAAGGTACCCGCAATGTGCTCAATGCCGCCAACCGCTGCGACACCCTCAAGCGCGTGGTGCTCACCAGCAGCGTGGCTTCGGTGTACGGTGACGCCACCGACATGAAAGGAAAAAAAGCCTTCACCGAAGCGGACTGGAACACCACCAGCAGCGTCGACCATAACCCCTACCAGTACTCCAAGGTGGCCGCCGAGCGCGAAGCCTGGAAGATCCACGATGGCCAGGAGGGCAGTGCAGAAAGCCGTTGGGACCTGGTGACCATCAATCCGGGCATGGTCTATGGCCCCTCACTGACCAACGCCAGCAACTCCGCCAGCATTGGCACCCTGCTGGACATGGGGCGCGGTAAACTGAAAACCGGCGTGCCGGCACTGGAATACGGCATGGTGGATGTCCGTGAAGTGGCGCAGGCTCACCTTTTAGGCGCTTTCAACCCGGAAGCGGAAGGGCGCTATATCCTGGTCAGCCAGTCCGTGTCCATGCTCGACATCGCCGGCATCCTGCGCAAGCAATTCGGCAAGCAATACCCCTTCCCGATGATGAAGGTGCCCAAGCCGGTGGTATGGGCCGTCGGCCCGTTCATGGGCCCGGTCACCCGCAAGTTCATCAGCCGCAACGTGGGCTACCCGCTGCGCTTCGACAACAGCCGCAGCAAGGCACTGGGCGTTAGCTACCGCCCGGCCGCTGACACCCTGAAGGATCACTTCGAGCAGGTGCTGGAAGACGGGCTGGTAAGACGTCGCTAAACGCAGCGGCTTGCTGAAAGAACCTTCGCCTTGCGAGCAAGGCTCCAACAACCCCTCTTGGCCGTTGGGGTTTTGCTCGCAAAGCGAGGGACAATACAGGGAAAACCTTTTCCGATTACCTTCCACAGTCTTGATCCTGCCCCATTACTGCATTACGACCCCAAGTCCTTGATGTTGTAGGCTGACTGGGGTTATGCACAGGGCCATTGTCAGAATGCCCGCCGTAAACAGGCCACTAAAATAATGTCCTCCCCAATCCTCTTCCGGTATGGTTATCCGCTGGCATGAAGCCAGTTCAAAGAAAAGGCCGAGCAGAGGGTGCTCAGTCAGGAGAACACCGTGTTCACGGTGTTTGATAACAGGGATCCGTTTTCTCAGGGGGACACATCATGTTTCGACGTGCATTCTGCGCGCTTGTTCTGCTTTTGGGCTGCTCAGCCCAGGCTCAAACTTTCATTGTTAATAGCACCGCTGACAATAATGACCCGGTCGATGATCTGGTGACATTGCGTGAGGCAATTGCTCAGGCCAATGCTCAAGAAGGACACGATACCATTCTGTTGCCAGCCGGGATTTATATAAAGACCGATTCGGGTTACGCCATTAGTGATGATGTCACTATCCAGGGGGTGCTGAACGATGAAGCCAAGATCCTCAGTACAACGGATTCTTTTGCTACTTCACTGTTCGATATTGAGAGAGGCCATTCCGTTCACTTCGAGAATTTGTTGATTGAGGGGAAAAAAGGCACGGGGATATCAGCATGCGGGAATGTGAGTACTAGCAATATTGCTGTTATTGGGATCTATCGTGCTTTTTATCTCTGCTCTGACCCGGTTGATCTGCATGTCTTTCGCAGTACTGTCGCTGATAGTGCCTATGCTTTAAGTGGGCGTAGCTTCAACGAGGGTAATCCTGCTCAGGCACTTTTTGAGAGCTCCTTGCTTGCTGACTCGAGCATTTTTATTCTTGCCTACGATGCGGATGTGAATGTTGAACTCAGGAATTCGATGTATATCGGCAAAGAAGCCTATGTACATATTCTTGGCAGCACATCCATGACTGTCCGAGACAGTGCTCTGCTAATCTCAAAAAGAAGCACCTTGCTGAGTGCCCGTCAAGAAAGCTACTGGGGAAATTCCTCAACCCCAAGAAAGTACTACTACCCAAGCCTGGATATCATCCAGTCCACCATAGCGGGTAATCAAACAGATCACCCTCTAATCAGGGGCGAGGGTGCCGACGTCCATATTTCACACACGACCATTGTCGATAACATCAACAACAATGGCAATCTGCTCGAATTTGTCGGCTACAAGCAATCCGGCTCCAACGAGTGGCGAGGCAAAGTGCAGATCGATCATACAATTATTGATCGATTCCAGTCAGGAAAGGCGCCGATTGGGCTCCGTAACGTAGATTTATCTGCTCGTTATTCCTTCTTGCCGGCCATCAGCAGGTACACCGGTTCGGAAGCCATTAACCTTGATGCAACCTCTTCTCTTTATCAGGGCGCGCCCTCCTATCTGGGTGGGTTGATTACTGACACCTCTAACCTGCCGTACTACCTGCCTCAGCCTGGCAGCCCTGTAATCGATGCTGGCGATCCAGAATCGATCGCCGGGGAATGGAGCGTACCAGGACTTGAGCAGCGTCAGTCCGATCGTATTCTGGGTGGGGCCATCGATATCGGCGCCACTGAGTACAATCATGAACCTGTTCTGGACGAAGATGCACTAAAAGCAGCTTACAAAGAGCAGATAGCAGCCTTGGCTGACAAAGACGAGGACATCGTCTTGGATCTGGATAATTTTGTCAGTGATCCGGACGGCCATGCCATTGAGCTGATCGATTTTTACAGTGAGGGTGCGGTTACCTTCGAGCCTTCTACCCACATCATCAGTGGCCATAGAGCGGCATTCAAGGAAGCAGTTATGGCGGTGAAGATGACTGATCAAACTGGCCTGAGTGCAGTGACAGAAATGGACTGGAAGCCGAAAAGTGACGGCAAAGCCAGTGGAGGTAGCGGTGGGGGAGGCGGTAGCCTGCCGGCAACTATTCTTGGGGCGATTGCGCTGCTCGGTATGTGTCGAACACGACGGAGAAAAATCACGCTTTAATGAATGTAGAGGGCTGGAAGGGTCAGCTGGGAAATGCCATGCAAAGCGAAGGCTGAAGCCTGCTCCACCTTTCGTGATGCAAGCATCATCTCTTACAAAGCCAAAACGTAGGGTGGATTAGCCGGAAGGCGTAATCCACCTTTTGAAGCGGTGAAGGTCATTGTGGAGTACGCCTTAGGCTAATCCACCCTACGCCCCGAATCAGGACTGGCTGGCTTCCTCGCGGCGCGGCTCGTAGGGCTCGCCGCCGCCAGGGAAGGCCAGGCGCAGGTTGTTCAGCCAGGTGGTGCCGAACTGGCGGAACAGGGAGGCGC
>OJEM01000448.1_pt1 | contig 9751 bp, 8 predicted proteins | sample 1593651 | NCBI WGS metagenome assembly OJEM01 (sample SAMN05416819, study PRJEB24817) | seawater metagenome | isolation source: Sea water | place: Canada:Atlantic | collected 2013-07
AGATCCTCTCTGGTCTCGTGGGCTCGGAGATGTGTATAAGAGACAGGTACTTCATCAGCAACTTGAGGATATTCAAAGCCTGATGCAAGAACTCGATGAAGTAGAAGCGCGATGCCGTGAAGAGCTAGCGGAATTAGAACAAGGAAAAATTGCATGAATACCTCCTACCCTACATTAAACTTTGATCTTGGCGAAGATATCGATTTATTGCGCGATCAAGTCTTCCAGTTTGCACAAAATGAAATTGCTCCGTTAGCAGAAGAAGCCGACGCTAATAACCAATTCCCCAATGCATTATGGCCCAAGCTGGGTGAAATGGGTTTGTTGGGGGTTACGGTATCAGAGCAATATGGCGGCGCCGATATGGGTTATTTAGCCCATACCATCGCAATGGAAGAAGTGAGCCGCGCATCAGCAGGTATTGGCCTGAGTTATGGTGCGCATTCTAACTTATGCGTAAACCAGATTTTTAGAAACGGCAACGACGAACAGCGAGAGAAGTATCTGCCTAAATTAGTGTCTGGTGAGCACATTGGCGCGTTGGCCATGAGTGAGCCTAATGCGGGTTCAGATGTGGTGAGTATGAAGCTGCGTGCACAAAAGCGCGGCGATAAGTATATCTTGAACGGCAACAAGATGTGGATCACCAATGGTCCAGACGCCCATACCTTTGTCATTTACGCAAAAACAGACCCACAAGCCGGACCCAAAGGGATCACCGCATTCATTGTAGAACGTGATTTCCCAGGCTTTACCCGCGCACAAAAGCTAGACAAATTAGGCATGCGCTCTTCAAACACCTGTGAACTTGTATTCCAAGACTGTGAAGTACCTGCAGCAAATATTCTGGGTAAAGAAGGCGAAGGCGTTAGGGTGCTCATGAGCGGGCTAGATTACGAGCGATTGGTACTGTCTGGTGGCCCCTTGGGCATTATGCAAGCCTGTATGGATGTGGTTGTACCCTATATTCATGACAGAGAGCAATTCGGTCAATCTATTGGTCAATTTCAACTTGTTCAGGGCAAAGTGGCCGATATGTATACCCAAATGAATGCCGCCAGAGCCTACGTGTACACCGTTGCAAAATCTTGCGATCGCGGTGATACCACCCGAAAAGACGCCGCTGGCGCCATTTTATATTCTGCAGAATTAGCCACCAAGATGGCCTTAGACGCCATTCAGCTTTTAGGTGGAAACGGTTATATCAATGAATATTCCACGGGCAGATTATTAAGAGATGCCAAGTTGTATGAAATTGGTGCGGGTACCTCAGAAATTCGCCGAATGCTTATTGGCCGCGAATTGTTTAACGAATCAAAATAATAATTATAACGTGTCAGTTCAGCTTTTTGCTCTTAACGACAGACTGTGCGGCTCATAAGGTCGCACTGAACAAACAGGAGGGGGTATGCCCGTTCTACGTTCAAAGATAAATACAAAATCAGACACCTTTGTTGCCAATGCGCAGCATATGCAAGCACAAGTAAATGACTTGGTTGCAAAAATAGAACAAGTTTCATTAGGCGGCGGGGCACAAGCTGCCCAACGCCATCAATCACGCGGAAAATTACTTCCCCGAGACAGAATTAACGCCTTAATTGACGACAACACGCCCTTTTTGGAAATAGGCCAATTGGCGGCGTGGGATGTGTACGACGATTATGTACCCTGCGCGGGCGTAGTAGCCGGTATAGGTTGCGTGGAAGGTATTGAGTGCATGATAGTGGCTAACGATGCCACGGTAAAAGGCGGCAGTTATTACCCGCTTACCGTGAAAAAACACTTACGCGCACAAACCATTGCAGAAGAAAATAACCTGCCGTGTATTTACTTGGTAGATTCAGGCGGTGCGAACCTACCCTATCAAGATGAAGTGTTTCCCGACAAAGAACACTTTGGCCGTATTTTCTTTAACCAAGCCAACATGTCGGCAAAGAATATTCCACAAATTGCGGTGGTAATGGGGTCATGCACAGCTGGCGGTGCCTACGTGCCCGCCATGGCAGATGAGAGCATAATTGTAAAAGAGCAAGCCACCATCTTTTTAGGTGGACCACCACTAGTGAAAGCAGCGACAGGTGAAGTGGTAACTGCCGAAGAGCTTGGCGGCGGTGACGTGCATACCCGAATTTCAGGGGTAGCAGACCAATTAGCCAATAACGACCATCACGCACTATCTCTTGCAAGAAATGCAGTTTCTAGGCTTAACCGTACCAAACATGTCGCATTGGATGTGGCAGAGCCGAAGCCCCCGCGCTTCGATGCTAAAGAGATTTACGGCATCGTGCCTGCCGACTCAAAACAAACTTACGATGTGCGAGAAATTATCGCACGGGTAGTAGATGATTCAGACTTTGATGAATTTAAACCCTTATACGGCACTACGTTAGTGTGCGGATTTGCGCGCATCTTCGGCTATCCGGTGGGCATCATCGGCAATAATGGCATTTTATTCGGCGAAAGTGCACTAAAAGGCGCACACTTTGTTGAATTATGTGCAATGCGTAAAATTCCCCTCGTATTTTTACAAAACATCACTGGTTTCATGGTGGGTAAACAGTACGAACATGGCGGGATAGCTAAACACGGCGCCAAGATGGTTACTGCCGTTGCGTGTGCCCAAGTGCCTAAAATTACCGTATTAATTGGCGGTAGTTTTGGTGCAGGAAACTACGGGATGTGCGGCCGTGGGTACGACCCCAGATTTCTATTCATGTGGCCAAATGCTCGCATATCGGTAATGGGCGGCGAACAAGCCGCTGGCGTACTCGCTCAAGTGAAGCGGGATCAAAAAGAACGTGCAGGTGAAGCCTGGACCGACGAACAAGAGCACGCCATCAAACAACCGGTTATCGACACCTACGAGAAACAAGGACATCCATATTATGCCTCAGCCAGATTATGGGACGACGGCGTTATCGACCCTGCTGATACCCGCACAGTGTTAGGCCTATCGTTATCTGCGGCATTAAATCAACCTATACCCGACACCCGCTTCGGTGTCTTTCGCATGTAGTTGAGGGGAATTTATTATGGAACAAGCAGTTACTTATCACGTAGACGAAAGAAACGTTGCCCTTATTACGTTAAACCGCGCTGACAAACACAATGCATTTAACGATGACATGATAGCTACGTTAACCGAGCTATTTACGCGCGCCGGCAACGACAGCAGCGTTCGCGCCGTTGTTTTACAAGGCAAAGGAAAGAGCTTCAGTGCTGGTGCCGACTTAGAGTGGATGAAGCGCATGGCACAGTACGATGAAGCCAAAAATCATATCGACGCAATGGCGCTGGCTACTATGTTACACACCTTATACACCTTGCCAAAGCCCACTATTGCCCGCGTGCAAGGGGCGGCATTTGGCGGCGCGGTTGGTCTTATTGCTTGCTGCGATATTGCCATTGGAAGCAAATTGAGCAAGTTCTGTTTAAGCGAAGTAAAAATAGGCTTAATTCCCGCCACTATCAGCCCATACGTGATAGAAGCTATGGGCGCACGGGTGTGTCGACGCTATTTTCAAACCGCAGAAGTCTTCTCTGCCCGCCGAGCTCGCAGGCTAGGACTGCTTAGCGAGGCTGTGACCGAAGATGAACTTGATAGCACAATAGACGATATTGTCACCCAAATTTTAAAAAACGGCCCCGTGGCGGTATCGCAAGCCAAAGCCTTAGTGCAGCAAGTTGCCAATGCGCCTATTAATGCTAAATTGCTTGATGATACAAGCAAACAAATTGCCAAAATAAGAACCTCGAAAGAAGGGCAAGAAGGCTTGGGGGCGTTCATCGAAAAGCGCGCCCCAGCGTGGCAGGAGAAACAAGCATGATCAAAAAATTACTGATTGCTAATCGCGGCGAAATTGCATGCCGAGTGATGCGTACAGCCAAAGCCATGGGTATTCAAACGGTGGCGGTTTATTCAGACGCTGATGCAAATGCCTTACACGTTTTACAGGCGGATGAAGCGGTTTATTTAGGCCCTGCCCCCTCGAAAGATAGCTACTTGCGCGGAACTGCAATTATTGAATACGCCAAAAAGCTTGGTGTAGATGCCATCCATCCTGGGTATGGTTTTTTATCTGAGAATGCCGAATTTGCTAAAGCATGTGCCGCGCACGATATTATATTTGTGGGCCCACCTGCGTCTGCCATAGAAGCCATGGGATCTAAATCTGCGGCCAAGAAAATTATGGAAGATGCCGGCGTGCCTTTGGTGCCAGGTTATCACGGAGATGATCAAGATGAGGCTACCTTAAAGCAAGCCAGTGATGCAATGGGCTATCCTGTGTTGCTTAAAGCTGCTGCCGGCGGCGGCGGTAAAGGCATGCGTCAGGTGTGGAAAGAAAGCGAGTTTTCGGCGGCGCTAAGTGCAGCAAAAAGAGAGTCGATGGCAAGCTTTGGCGATGAACATATGTTGGTTGAAAAATACCTCACCCGGCCGCGCCATGTTGAGATACAAGTTTTCTGTGACACCCATGGTAATGGCGTGTATCTATTTGAACGTGACTGTTCAGTGCAGCGTCGTCATCAAAAAGTGATAGAAGAAGCACCTGCCCCTAATTTTCCTGCCAATATTCGGCAGCAAATGGGCGAAGCGGCCCCTTCAAGCAGCAAAAGCGATTAATTATGTAGGTGCGGGAACCGTTGAGTTTTTGTATGACGAAGACGGCTCGTTCTATTTCATGGAGATGAATACCCGCTTGCAAGTAGAGCACCCTGTTACGGAAATGATTACCGGTGAAGACTTGGTTCGCTGGCAGCTTGATGTAGCAGAAGGAAAAACCCTGCCCAAGACCCAATCAGAATTAACGCTAACGGGACACGCATTCGAAGCGCGTATTTACGCCGAAGATCCAAACAATGATTTTCTGCCCGCCAGCGGCACGCTCTCGCTTATCAAGACACCCATGCTATCAAGCCCGACTTCCTATCAAAATAGCCAGTCGCTAAACAAGACACCCACGTTATTTAGCCAAGGATCAACAAGTAAAGTACGCATTGATACCGGCGTACAGCAAGGTGACGACATTAGCGTTTATTACGACCCGATGATATCTAAACTCGTTGTATGGGGTGAGAACAGAGAAGCTGCTTTAAAACAATTAGTTAGTGCACTTAAGCAATATCACATTGACGGCGTAACCACGAATATTGATTTTCTTATCGACGTGGCTTCAAGTGCGCCTTTCATTAGCGCTGAATTAACCACAACTTTTATTGATAAACATACTGACACCCTGTTCAACAATCAGAGTCAATCAGTTGATGCTGAGCTTCCCGCAATAGCACTTTTGTCTGTACTTTCACGTAATCAAAGTACAGCGAAGAGTAATTCACTGCCCTCACCTTGGGGGATTGTTGGCTCGTGGCGCCCCAACATGGGATATCAAGAATCCCTTTCGATTATGATGGGTGATGAAGTTCATTCACTCACAATAAAACATATCGCCCAATCAGGTAATAGCCTGAATCAAAAAGGTATTTCCCTTGAGGTAATCACGGATACGGAAAGCATTGAAGCAACTGGTCATCTTGCTGGTGATGAATTAATTGCCTCTGTAGATGGAGTAAGACGGACATACCATTTCTCGAACAACGAAGGTCAATTTGGCTTATTTAGTCAAGACTCAACCTGCAATTTTAAGGTCTTAGCACCTGATATGGGGGATGACGACAACCACAGTGGTGCAAGCTTAGATGCACCAATGAATGGTACCGTGGTGGCTCACTTAGTTGAGGTTGGTAGTAGCGTCAAAAAAGGTGCACCGCTACTTATTATGGAGGCCATGAAGATGGAACATAGTATTACAGCGCCTTGCGACGGTGTGGTGCAAGGCTATTATTATCAACCTGGTGAGTTGGTAGATGGAGGCTCAGTGCTAATTGATTTCGATTCTGAGTCAGAAGTTGAATGAGTGTGGAAACCGCTATGAAGACACCCATCGTAAATTCACCCTCTAACCCTGCGACTCACTTTCCCTCTAAAGTGAGGATCGTGGAAGTTGGTGCTCGTGACGGGTTGCAAAATGAAAAGGCGATTCTTAGCGCTAAAGACAAAATACATCTCATCAATTTGCTTAGCGCAAGTGGTTTAAAGCGTATTGAAGCTGGCAGCTTTGTTTCTCCCAAGTGGGTTCCTCAGATGGCAGATTCTGACGCAGTTTTCAATGGAATTAGCCGTTCCAATGATGTTATCTATTCAGCCCTGACCCCTAACCTAAAAGGGTTTGAAGCTGCGCTGTCTGTTGGCGTTGATGAAGTTGCTATATTTGGCGCGGCTTCTGAATCTTTTTCTCAAAAAAATATTAACTGCTCAATCAGTGAAAGCCTAAAAAGATTCGAGCCCGTTATTGCGGCCGCAAACACGCATAATATCCCAGTTAGGGGCTACGTATCTTGTGTGATGGGCTGCCCTTATGAAGGAGAAATATCTAGCGACTCGGTAGCGCAGGTTTCCAAGGGTCTACATGATATGGGCTGCTATGAAATTTCACTTGGCGACACCATTGGAACCGGCACTCCAGCATCTACTGCTCGTTTGCTCGAAAACGTTTGCCACCACGTACCAGTTGCCGACTTAGCTGTCCACTTTCATGACACCTATGGCCAAGCATTAGTCAATATCTACACCGCGCTACAATTTGGTATATCGAGCATAGATAGCGCTGTCGCAGGCCTTGGGGGCTGCCCATATGCTAAAGGCGCCAGCGGAAACGTGGCGACAGAAGACGTTCTGTATATGCTAAATGGACTTGGAATTGAAAGTGGCGTAAGTATGGATAAGTTGCTTGTTGCCACTGAATTTATCTCTTCTGTATTAAACAGAAAACCAGTGTCTAAGGTAGCTAATGCATTGCTTGCCAAGGTAAATTAGATTCACTTCCTTCGGCATTTAGCGCAACCAAGACATCCATTGTAAAATAAAGGGTCAATTCAATAGTACTATCAAGACACCCTTAGTAAAGGTCAGCTAACCGGACACCCACTATAATACAAAGAATCAATTCGATTAATTCACACCTAAGATACAGGTTCATCAATTGCAATTGATTGCTAGCATGGACGTATATGAATTTACTGGATGTTAGCCGTGCCGCAATCAAGACGCAGCCAAATCAGCCTTGCTGATACTCCTTATTATCACTGCGTTTCACGCTGCGTTAGGCAATGCTACCTATGCGGTGTTGATCAGAATTCGGGAAAAAGCTTCGAACATCGAAGAGGCTGGGTCGAGCGCCGCTTATTAGAGTTAGCTTCGGTGTACTCCATTAATATTTGTGCTTATGCGGTGATGAGCAATCACGTTCATGTAGTCCTGCATGTTGATAAACAAGGTGCCAATTCATGGAATCTAGAGCAAGTTCTAACCCAATGGCACCGTATCCATAAAGGCACTCTACTTACCCAAAGGTATCTTAAGGGTGAGCGCCTCTCGGAAGCCGAATTACAAACAGTAACCGATACTGCTGAAGTTTACCGCCAGCGCCTGTACGACATTAGTTGGTTTATGCGAAACCTTAATGAGTTCATCGCTAGGGCAGCTAATAAAGAGGATGAGTGTACAGGACGATTTTGGGAAGGAAGGTTTAAATCCCAAGCTTTATTAAATGAAAGCGCCCTACTTTCCTGTATGGCTTACGTGGACTTAAATCCGGTTAGAGCTAATATAGCGACAACGCCTGAAAATTCTAGGTACACCAGTATTCACTCACGAATACAGGCAATGAAGTGCAATTCGAATACTTCTGAATTACTACCGTTCACAGGAGAGTGTGAACAACACGACTCCAAACTATTATCCGTTGGCCTACCCGACTACCTTGAACTCGTCGATACAATGGGAAGAATCATTCGTGACGACAAACCAGGTTACATAAATAGCAATTACGCCCCGATATTGTCTAGATTAGGGATAAAACAGATGCATTGGCAGACGCTTACCACTAGCTTCGAAAAGTTATTTAGTTATGCGGCTGGGTGTGAAGTTACAATGAGAAAGTTTAAGCAAAATACCAATAGGCAGCGAGTAAGGGGAATAAAGAACGCAAAATTGCTTTCCCACGCAAGTTAGTTACTGTCTTCTGTTCGTAAATATGAGCTAAATTGATAAAAGTCTCCCTTTTTGACTCTCCAACCCATTAACGTTAAAGGTTAATTTGTAGCCCTACCTTAGTGGTAACACTACGTCCTTACTAACCTTTTTTAAACTGTCTAAATAAGCACATCACATCCATAAATAATCGCCGAGTCAAATACTTGGGCCTTTTTAAACTTCTGCTCGGCTAATAAAACTAACGAGACACCCACTGTATTTCCTTGAGCAGGAATGAGATTAAAAACCTTCATTAGGGTGGATGTCCTCATATCTTTTATATTTTCACCACAAATCCTAGTTAAATGTAAACTTGGGTGTCTTCGTAAAATTAAGTAGTCTTATAAGCTAAGGTTTCCCTGATAACCTTCTTAAGATGGGTGTCCTGTTAGCTCTCTGATAGCGTTATTAAGTTGGGTGTCTTGATAACTCTCTTGATAACTCTTATAACGTCTGAGAATTCTTAATCTAAGCAGGTTCTTGATTACCACTTAATGCCAACCAAGACTCATTAGCTTTCCAGGTCGTTAGCCATTGTGAAACTTGATTAGCTGGCATAGGCTTAGCAATGCCATAGCCTTGCGCTAACACACATCCCAAGTGGATAAGCGCAACGCCGTGTTCAACTGACTCTACGCCTTCCGCAATCACTTCTCGTTTAAATGCTTTTGCTAATCCCACAACACCTTCAACAATCGCTAAGTCATCGGTGTCATCTAACATGTCTCGTACAAAGCTTTGGTCAATTTTGATTAAGTAAGCTGGCAAACGTTTAAGGTAAGTAAGTGATGAGTAACCAGTACCAAAGTCATCTAAAGCAAAGCTAACCCCTAAATCGTGACACGCATTCATTGTTGATGATACTTGAAAGGTATCTTGAAGCGCGCTGGTTTCCAAAATTTCCAGCTCTAAATAGCCTGGGTCTACGTCGGGGTGCGCCGCTAAAAGTGTTTGTAACCGAGAAGTAAAGTTGTCTTGCTGCAGTTGATGTGCACTAATATTCACACTTACGGGCAATGAAATACCGCGTCTCTGCCAATGCGAAATTTGTGTTAAAGCCGCATCAATAACCCACTCTCCTACTTTCAAGCTGATACCATGTCCTTCAATAACTGGCAAAAATTCGAGCGGTGGAATCAAGCCGCTTTCAGGGTGCTCCCAGCGGAGCAAAGCTTCTACACCAATCACTTCACCAGAGCGCATATTCACCTTAGGTTGGTAGTGTAAGACAAACTCTTTGCGATCCAACGCAACCCGAACATTATCAATGCTCTTGTTATAGGAATTAATCGCGTTATCTTGCTCTAAATCGAACTGATGATATCGGTTTTTCCCCCCCTGCTTTGCAACATACATGGCTTGGTCTGCGTGGCGTATCAACTGATCCGCATCTACGTTATCTTGAGGGAAAACAGTCACGCCAATACTGGCCGACACTTGCATAACCGCCTCAGCAATATTGACGGGGGCCGACGCAGATTTAAGAAGTCGATTTAGAACATGCTCACAGTCACTAAACTCATCCAAATTAGCCATAATAATAATGAATTCGTCACCGCCAATACGTGCAATTGTATCTCCTGCTCTCAAGCTAGCTTTTAAGCCATTGGAGCTGTCTCTTATACACATCTCCGAGCCCACGAGACCAGAGAGGATCTC
>OJEM01000453.1_pt1 | contig 9673 bp, 13 predicted proteins | sample 1593651 | NCBI WGS metagenome assembly OJEM01 (sample SAMN05416819, study PRJEB24817) | seawater metagenome | isolation source: Sea water | place: Canada:Atlantic | collected 2013-07
TCTTATTAAGGACCCGCCATTAACTTCGATCAACGCCTCGATCTAAAGCGTTACAAGACTCACGCGCAGCACTACTGTATTTTTCAGAGGTGCCCTAGAACAATCACGGGGAGAATAATGCCTGAATGGAACCTCAGGTCAATGGCCCTACCGCACTTGCAAGCAGCGCTTTATGCACTCGGAGTACTCATCAGCTTGTTACGCTCTTTCGCCAACTTAAAACCGCGGAATGCACAGAATAAAGACAAAGGCAGCCCGAACAAAAATAAGCCATTCACAAACGTAGGATCACCTAATAAAGGATGCAGAGACTCCGGCTGCTCAGTAAACCGAGCAAACAGCCCAAAACCAATTGCCAAAGAAGCCGGGGCATTCAACAAACCATTAACAAGCGTGGCCTTCTTAATTTCATCTAAACGATCATTCACTGCGTTACTGCTCAACTTAAAACTCCTGAAAAAACAAAAACAATGACATACAAGCACCATTGCTAAATGACGCTGTAAAATATTCTTAATCGTCATCCTGCATTGGGATAGAGTACCTTCCTGAATCTAAACCAGCCAAGCGCTCTGCAATCGCAGCGTCATCAGCACTAGAAATAACAACGCTATCATCGATACGGTAAAAGACATGAACACCGTTAGGGTCATCAAACTTAATCTTGCCAAGAATCTGACCGCTCTCAGAGATGCAATCCAGCTCTTGTTGAATCGGGAAAAACAGCACAACACCCCCTCATGCCTAAAAACTATAATGAGCAGATTATAAACTTGCGGCATAGTTAGCTCAACAAAATACACAGAGACTTAGACACCGTTAAATCGGGGGGAGCTTTCCTGTAGAGGCCACTTTGGGCCGAAACGACACTTGAGAAACGTGTTAGGTGAGAAACTATCCAAAAACCCACCCATTGAGCAACCTTCCTGGTAAAAAGGTAAATCCACCGGCAACTAGAAGCCCACCAATATACAGGCCTAGCATGTTAGCTTTATGTATTTTTATATTACCGTTACGCGCGGCTACATACGCAGCTATAACACATATAAACACAAGCAAGCTTAACAAATGTATAAACCCAAAATGATTTAAAAAAGTTGGGCCGATTTCCGCAGGCATAAGTAAAGTAACACTCGACGTAAACAGCATGAGTAACATATAAACTTTACCAAGCTGCTTATGAAATCGAGTGCCTTTTCTTTTAAATAATAGAAAAGTCCCTATCAAGAATGCTGGAAATATTGTTGCTAAATGTACGTATGCTAACTCGATGTAATCCATAAATTTTACCTAGGGCACTTGAAGCAAATCCCCGAAGGGAAGGAACGGAAACAGGTTCGACAGCAAAGCATTGTTACACGCCATGTTAAACGCGAAAAGCCATCATTACTGTTCGCCTGTGCCAACAAAACCCACAAATCGTGTAACTAGGCCACCCTCTGTTTTTGCAAAATATTGCCCCAGTTGCACCTGCTCAGTGCCATCAGGGCCTTTTCCGCCAAAGGCAACCGTGCATCTAGTGACACCACCGATGGTGTCGGTTTTGACAACTTTGGCTGACCAGCCCGGAGCGTTCGCACTGAACATGCCAAGATATTCGTTTAATGCCTCGATGCCGTTAATGGTCTCTGGCGTACGAGGGTCATCGTATTTGATGTCTTGCACTACAGCGCCGATAATTTTCTCACGTCGAGCACTGGCATCTTGGATTTGCCATGCTTCAAAAAAAGTTGAAATCGAATCTGACATATATTTCTCCTAGTTATTTCTCTGAGCTGAATTACGTAATCAGTTAAATTCGAGCTGTCAGCCTAATGATAATGCCTGATTTTCTAGTGAGATCAATTCCTGTACGGTACTAATAAGAACCAAAATCAGGAGGCAAGCTTATGCCCAAACCAAGGAAGGAACTGATCTCGCTTGAAGCGACACCTTACTACCACTGCGTTTCTCGCTGTGTGCGTAAGGCATTTCTGTGTGGCAGTGATTCAAGTGGCCGTAGCTTTGAGCATCGTAGGGGCTGGATAGAACAACTACTCATTGAGCAAGCTAAAGTCTTTTGCATCGACATTGCCGCCTATGCTGTGATGTCGAATCACTTTCATATCGTGCTTCACGTCGATCAATCGAAAGCGCGTAATTTAAGTGACCTAAAAATCGTTCAACGCTGGCACCAGCTCTATAAAGGTAATCTACTCACCCAGAGACTTGAGCGCGGAGATGAGCTTTCAGAATCTCAAACAGCAATGTTAGAAGACATGATTAAAGAACTCCGCGAACGGCTCATGAGTATTAGCTGGTACATGAGACGCCTCAACGAAACCGTGGCACGGCTCGCCAACGAAGAAGACAACTGCACCGGCCATTTATCACTAAAGCCATCCATGGCCTTAGCCCTTCGGGCAGCCTAAAGGCTGTGCAAATTGTTCCTTACAATTTGTGGGAAGGCAGGTTTAAGTCACAAGCCTTGCTTGATGAGAAAGCATTAGCCGCCTGCATGGCATACGTTGATCTCAATCCTGTACGCGCGAAGATGGCAAAAACACCAGAAGTGTCGGCTCACACATCAATTCAAAAACGCGCTAAAAAAGCCGAAGCTGCGCATTCACCAAATCACCCTCAACAGCAAGTCCATGAATTACTCAACTTCGCAGGCAACCCCAAACAAGATATGCCAGATGGCATTCCCATGCGACTGACTGACTATCTCGATCTCGTAGATTCATTCGTCTCGTCCATGAGACTCACCCTTCGGGCAGCCTAAAGGCTGTGCAAATTGTTCCCTGCAATTTGTGGACAGGCCGCCAAATCAGAGAGAACAAACGCGGAGCGATTTCAGAGTGCGAACCAGAAATTATGAACCGCTTAGGTATTGATGCAGAAAACTGGCTATACATCACTCAGAATTTTGAATCAGAGTTCAAAGGCATCGTTGGCGCCGCTGATGAAGTGAGATCTAAAATATCTCTATTCTGGGATGAACAACGAGAACGAAGGCGAACCGCTGGAATTCAGGCTTGCAAGCTAAGGCTTTCTTAGCCCAATCAACCAACTTATGAAAAAATACCTTTTATCAGAAACCTTTGAGATACGGCCTCGCCTAAAAACAGCTAAATCGCACTAAAATCAGATTACTTCAGAACTTAAAGCCTCCCCCTACCTAGAAAATTTTATCGGTTGAATTCAACGTCACAATTCGAAGATCTTTTTCTTTTAGTGACTGTCTTGTTTAATTTTCGTCTTGTTTAATTTTCATCAGATATAAACAACGCTTGATACTCAGGGTCTGGCTCAACTATGTTTTTAATCAATTGAACCTCTCGCTCTCTTTTCTCTATCTCATCAGATTCAGCTGCTTCAATTTCCATATCAGTATTCGATCTCGTTTTTCGCATAACGCCTCAATAACCGGCAGTCGGAGCGAAGCGACGTGTAGGCTGTCCTGCGCCGAAGGCGCGAAGTTAATTGACTTGTTATGTCACGACCTAAATAGCACTACTGATACTATTGAAGTCAGTATCTATGGAAATTCCAGTCGGCTTCACTATACTTAGTAAACTTTGAAATGCTTGAGTAACTTGTAGCGCCATTTTGTGTCCTAATTCGCTCTCAACCTTGGATATTTCACCAAATTCATCATACTCAACATTGATTGAGCCCGTGTCTAGCATCACAATTTTTACTGGCTTTCCAGTGCTATTGTATTCAAACTCAAGAACTTCCTTTCCCTCATTATCTTCAACTTCCATAGTTATAATTTTGCCTTCATCGTTGTAGGTTAGCGCTACACTTTCTCCGTCATTTCTAGATGCTTTTGAAAGGTTTCCTTTGGGATCGTAGCTGAACTGGACAAAAGAAATAATCTGACCATCAGCAGTATGGATCTTCTTTACAGAGGAAATTTTATTAAAAGCTTTATCGTAGCTTATTTCAGTGGTGTTTTTATTGTTTGATAATTTGACCAAATTTCCTTCTTCGTTGTATTCATAATTTACAACTTCCCCTCCTGATGTCACTTCTAATGGCATACAACCACACGCTGAAAGAATATACCGCTTGCTTTGCCCATTATCGCTCTTTACAAATAGCGAATAATCCTCATTATTGAATACAAATTCATTTTTTGATTCATGGCCGTACGCATTAACATATAACGTATTAACTGTTGAATACGATTCGCTATCAGAGAAAGTCCAGCTCTTAGAAACATCACCACGCAATAGCTCCTTTTTCCACCCGACATCGTTGTATTTTATATTTAGAGATTCTTTGTCAGGTAACGAAACAAATGACAATCGATTAAAAGAGTCATATTTATAAGACTTTTTATTTCCCTCTATATCTTTAACATTTAGCAAAAAACCCTCATCATTGTATTCATACTCATAAAATGACCCATCATATAATTCAACCTGTGAAACGTGCGTACCCGAATAAAAAAACCTTATGTATTCAAGTCCATTTTTTGTAGTCACAATTACCAGATTTTCTGGTTCAACAGGATCATACCTTAGCTCAATTCTTGGAAGGTTTCCGCTGACTATTTCTTTCAACCTACCCTTTCTATCAAAGATATAACGATCATTATCAGGCAACTTTATTACCAGATACTCATGCTCAAATGTTAATTCAGCTAAATTCATTTCCATCCCGTAATAAACCAAGCCGTCAATATTTGACAAAAAAAATGATTCCGTTGAATCTCTTTCTGCTTCAAATGCGTCCTGCAATTGTGTCTCAAGTGTTAATGAGCTGTTTTTTTTCAATAAGAGATTTGAATATTGCGTGAAGTTTGTCGCTGGTTTAAATGTTACCTTCCTGCCTTTCTTGTTAAAAAAAACAATTTCACCCAAAGTCGATTTATTTATATTTATTCGACTTGCAAACTGATGATCCCATCCATAGCCAAACCCAATATCCCTATTCTTGGCAAATGAATTATATGTTCTCTCTAACTTAAATGCATCTTCGTCATCTCCCCCCCCGTAGTCCTTGTCTGTACGGTCATACATTTTTGCTTCTTGAAACCATATTTGTGGAGAACCCGGTTTTGAAAAAATGTCACTTTTTATGGAAAGCGAGGAACTAAAGTTTGGTGCAAATGGTGAGTTACTATTGGTAACTTTTTCTGTTTCAACAATTCTTTTCAATTCAATTGGTTCTGAATCTCCTTTGCTTGTCGAGATCAGATCAATGTTGGTTACCGACTGTTCATAAAAGGTTGCAGTAACCTTGAGAACACCTGTACCACTATAAATCCTAGAGTCTAGATTAAGAATATAAACTCCATTTGAATCTGTTTTAGACTTTACATTGTTTCCATCAAGCGTATATTCGACAACTACATTTTTTAAATGAGTTTTGTCTTCACCATCAATTACTGCCCCTTTAATTTCGACTTTTTCTTCGCTTGTTTCTGCGTTAATAAGGGCAGGCGGATTAAAAAGGTAAACCAACACAAGAACACCAAACGCTCCACCCGCTTTAACTACATTATTAATATTGACATGCAATATTCCTGGTACAGTAGCTGTGAACCCTGCCGCAGATATGCTAAGCACAACCCTAAATACCCATATTTGAAATTCGCTCGGGCTATCATTGAATAAGGCTATCCCTAAAATTATGCAAATAAATATTACCCCCAAGGTGATGGCAGTAATTTTTTCCCAGTTATCTTCAATAAATACCTTTTTTTTACTATTCATACTCCATCATCCAATAACGATCTCTAAAATTTGCAAAAGACATAACGCTTCAATCAGCCGACGCGTTAGCGGTCGGTTGGATTGACTTGTTATGCTTATTCTTTTTAACTCTAGGAACATATCTCATGTCATGGCCCTCAATAATAACTTTCAAAACATCGGGGTTAATACCAAACATTTCTTTTGACGTAAGTTCACCAGTTCTGTAGTAGTGCAGCGCTTCACTTCGATTTCTGAGGGTATTTACAAAGCTTAGTAGGCTTTCATCACTTGAAAACTCTTGAGCTATTTTTACTGGTCGCTCGTAGATAAAGAAATCTCTTAGTCGGGATACAAAATTAGTACCATCACCCAGCTTTCCTCTGTATGAATGCAGATATCTCCAAACCCCAATAATCGGATCAATTTTATCCAACAGCGAAAATGTTTTAAAAAGCTGCCCATTTTCCTCTACAATTTCTTCATACCTATCGAGCGAAGAAATCATTTTGTTTTCTAGAAAGAGTTTTATAAACTGGTTTGTAGTTTTGTCTCTATACCATTGATCAAATCTACCTAATTTCTCAGCAGCCAATATTGATGCTCTTGATCTCTTTGCATCGTTTAACGCCGTAAATTGAGGTATGTCACCAAGAAATATTTCGCAAACATCGTGGAACACGATGCAGCGAGACATATCTAATGCATCTACATCCGCAAGCTCGATTCCTATTTCAGGAAGGAGATGATCTGCCGAATGGGCAACCGACAAAATATGATCATAAATGGATCTCATCTCCAATTCTGGAGTAAATGTATCTAATCTTATTTTTTTCCCTGATCTTGGTATTTTTTTTAACGATTTAGCGATATTAATTGTTGTGAGATGAGGGAGCGGAATAACTGAATTTTCAAGATCTAACAGTAATTCTTTTGTAAAATTCTTAACTTTGCTATTCTTTTCTTGTATTGGAATTTTATCAAACACTTGTAGTAGATCGTTTAATCCGTGTTGAAAGCTGTTTCTGAAATCTGCATATTTTTTGTCAGCAAGAAACTCTGGCATATCTACTTCTTCAGCTAGTAACGGCAAGACAACTGTCCGGTTTTCATCCACTTCCTGTTTTATTTTCGGCAGCCATTCTTTTTCTACCCAGCCAGATTCAATAGAATCGACAGTGACCCATATGCATAGGTATTTTGATTCTTTTAAACCTTCCTGAATTTTTTTGGAAATTGACTCTCCAACTTTTATTTGCTCTTCGTCTAACCAAATTGAAATCCCCTTTCCTCTCAGGGACTTTGCAAGCCTTCTTACTTCCGGCTTGTTTTTGCTCGAATGGCTGATAAAAACTTTCACAATTCACTCCTTTTAAAAGCATAACGCTCGGCCTTGGGGCGCGTGCTTTTTACGCGTCCCGTCACGCTTTTCAGTGGCCTCAACGGCCGCTTGTTAATCGACACTCAAAGACCACGTTCGATAGCCTCGCGAATGATTGGGGCTACAGTCACCTTTGAGATACCTCTATCTTTGCAATATTTTCCGCTCAACCAAGTCGACAGACCCTTCTGCCCCTTGCTCGCATTACAGCCGCAACAACAGAGTGCTATGTTCTCTCGGGTCACGATACTCGCATCATTGATGATATGTTCCCAGCTCGCAACGTTCCTTCTTGATACCTGGGCGGAAGTGAATGGCTCACGGCAATAGACACATGAAGTATCGCGTTCTCTTACCTCTTGCTCTAACCAATCTGGGATATTCCATTTGTTCGCCATATCAATCCATTCTCGGCAAGTTCGATTAACGCTCGGCCTTGGGGCGCGCGCTTTTTGCGCGTCCCGCCACGCTTTTCAGTGGCCTCAAAGGCCGCTTGTTGTATGTTTCAGAGAGGGCCACGTTTACTTGTATCCCAAAACGTAACCTTGCCACCATCAATTACCGTAAAATGTATAAGTCCGTTGGCACCAGGGTATACAAAAGAAACCTGACAATCTGTAGATCTTTCCGCATCCACCTTTAAAGAGGTAGTAGATAGACCTTTTTCTTCTAAGTATGAGTTAACTCTACTCTGCGCAAAATCTTTATCCGATACGCAGCCGCCAAATACATAGGCATACATCACATAAGCAACAGCGAAAATACCTGCTATCGAAGCGATTAATATCCACTTCATCACTAATCCATACAACGACCAGCTATTGCGCCACGTATTTTGTGGTCGCAATCAGCGGCTTGTTGTTTGAGGGCCAACATTAATTCGCATATTCTCAGCTGCAAGCGTTTTGATAATTGCGAAAGTAGGCCCGTGAATTGGCAAAAAACAATAACACGATGCGAGGTGAGGCTTTCCGGTAAGAGCACAGCCGCGTCGTGTTCGATAAGAAATGCTTTATCAACCCGCGCGGCTGTGCTCTTACCGTAATGCTTAATAGTTGCCTCGTCCATCTTCATTTTATTTTTCCGTCAAAATTCATACTAATTTCGTATATAAATACACCTGTTTACAGGTACTCTATACGAAGTTAATGACGGAAAATTTTGCCGCCTATTTCCAAACAACAGCTTAATACTGTGCCGGCACACTTTCTCGAAACTAATAAAAGTCCGTAAAAGTTATAACCCATTGATTTTAAGAGAAAATATTCCATCACACGAGCAATCCATTCTGTGAAAGTGTGCGCGCACACTATTTCTGTGAATCATGGCACGTTTATTTATGGGCCAGATTTTTAACTCACTGATTTAAGTAGTTTTTAAGCTATCACCCACCGGCAAAGTGTGCAACTCAATTTGTAAAGTGTGCCACAGTTTCTTGCCTTTGTAAAAACATACTGTATAAATAAACAGTATATCTTTACATTGGAGGTTACGGATGGCCAAGAGTAAATTCCTTACAGATATACGTCAGTTTATGCGTTTGCATGGGTATAGTATTCGCACCGAAAATACGTACATCTATTGGATTCGTTTTTATATCCGCTTTCATCGGTTGCGACACCCAACGGAGTTAGGGGCTGAGCATGTGGTTATGTTTTTGAGCTTCCTTGCTAATAAGCGTGATGCCTCGGTCAACACTCAGAAGGTTGCTTTAAATTCGCTCGCTTTTCTGTACAACAAGTACCTTGATCAGCCGCTTGGTGATCTTGGCTTTTCGTACGCCACGAAACCTCAGCGTTTACCAACGGTCATTTCAACCAATGACGTTGGGGAAATTCTTAATTGCATGAGCCCTCGTGATCGCCTGATTTTCTCACTGCTTTTTGGCTCAGGGTTGCGCATTTCTGAATGTATGAGGTTGAGACTAAAAGACTTAGATTTTGAGCATGGCTCACTGTCTATTCACGATGGCAAAGGAAACAAAGATCGTACAACGATTCTTCCAGTAAGCCTTAAACCCTTGTGTGATGAATTTGTAAAAAGTGCAATTGCAATTCAGCAAAAAGATAATACGGAAGGTATTGGCCCTTCTATGCCCGGTGCATTAGGTAGAAAGTATCCTCATGCTTATCGCAAGCCTGCGTGGATGTTTTTGTTTCCTTCAAGCACGATTTGTCGTCACCCTCTTTCTGGAATTTTATGCCGTCACCATTTGGACGCTTCCGTTGCGCGTAAGGCGCTAAGTAAAGCTGTTGGTAGTAGCGGCATCATAACGAAACGGATTACATGCCACACGTTTAGGCACAGTTTTGCCACTGAATTACTGAGAAACGGCAGAGATATTCGCACAGTTCAGGAGCTGCTCGGCCATAGCGATGTCGCTACCACGCAAATCTACACCCATGTTATTGGCCAGCATTTTACGGGTACTTCAAGCCCGCTTGATCAATTAATGTATGAGTAATAAGCAGGTCACAATGTTGGGTTACGCGCTTCGCGCTAACCGCAACCTACTGAAGAGTATTATGAGGTGTTATCGTAAATGAGCACGATGTTGGGTTACGCGCTTCGCGCTAACCGCAACCTACTTTAAATGAATTCCGCA
>OJEM01000470.1_pt1 | contig 9440 bp, 11 predicted proteins | sample 1593651 | NCBI WGS metagenome assembly OJEM01 (sample SAMN05416819, study PRJEB24817) | seawater metagenome | isolation source: Sea water | place: Canada:Atlantic | collected 2013-07
ACGAGATCCTCTCTGGTCTCGTGGGCTCGGAGATGTGTATAAGAGACAGTGGATGAAATGACCCAACAAAATGCAGCACTTGTAGAGGAAGCGGCAGCCGCCGCAGACAGTATGAGGCAGCAGTCTGGGCAATTAGCACAGCGGGTAGCTGTATTTAAAGTGGAACAACAGAGCTTTAGTTCAGCCTCAACGTCATCGAATAGCATGGCATCGTTTCCTACATCCTCTCCAAGAGCGATATCGGGGCCGGGGCCTTCTAAGCCAAGAGTATCGTTAAACCCAATGTCGCCGGATGAAGCAGAATGGGAGGCCTTTTAGTGTATGACCGAGTTACACGAAGTAGTGGCGCAAAGGGAATTTGCCTACAGTCGACGAGACTTCGATAGAGTTAGGCGGCTACTGTTTGAGCGTGCCGGTATTCGCCTAGCCGACTCTAAAGATGCCATGGTGTATAGCCGCTTAGCGCGGCGCTTGCGCATATTAAAATTAACCCGTTTCAAAGACTACTTGGAAATGGTGGCCCACAACCACCAAGAACAAGAGCATTTTGTTAATGCGCTGACGACTAATTTAACCTCCTTCTTCAGAGAGCCTCATCATTTTGAAGCGCTTTCAACGTACTTAAAGCAGCATCCCAACATAAAACGCATTTGGTGTTCGGCCAGTAGTACAGGGGAGGAGCCTTATTCCATCGCGATGACAGTGGCATCGGTATTTGGCACTTTTACTCCTCCGGTGACTATTGTTGCCACTGATATCGATAGCCGTGTGCTACAAAAAGCCGCCGCAGGGATTTACAGTGCAAATGGGATTGAGCAATTACCTCCTCACTATCGGCAACAGTTTTTCTACAAAGGCAAAGGCGCGCAGTTAGGGAAAGTGCGTGTGGCCGATGAACTGAGGCGTATGGTGCAGTTTGAAACCCTAAACCTGATGTCGCCCACATGGGACATTGAAAGCCCAATAGATATTATTTTTTGTCGAAACGTCATGATCTACTTCGATCGAGACACCCAGCGCAAAATTCTATCCCGAATGGTTAAGTTAATGACACCTGAGGGAATGTATGTAGCCGGTCATTCTGAAAACTTCACTATGTACCCTGAGTTGGTACGGCCTATGGGTAAAACTATTTACCGGCCAGTAAATTAAAAGGGGTTAGCAGTATGAGCCAAGATGAACAACCTATCAGTTACTTCGACAACCGATTTCGAAAAGAAGCCGTTAAATTATTACCAGGGCAGTACGTTGCCACCGCTTCTAATAAGGTGTTAGTCACTATTTTAGGGTCTTGTGTTGCCGCATGTATTTACGACCCAGAAAAGAAGATTGGCGGCATGAACCATTTTATGTTGCCTGAATTGAATTTAGCCAGCGAGCTAGACAGCAACCTTGCATCTAAATACGGTGTGCATGCTATGGATATGCTTATTGAAAAACTCATCACACTAGGGGCAAGAAAGGAAAAGCTGGTGGCTAAAGCTTTTGGCGGCGGCAAAGTGCTTGCTGGGTTTGTGCAACAAGATATTGGCAGAATTAACGCTGAGTTTGTTGTTAACTATTTAACTAGGGAAAACATTCCACTATTAAATAGTGACTTAATGTCCGACTACGCCCGCAAAATATACTTTCTGCCGGATGAAGGTAATGTATATATGAAGCGAATTAGAAATTTTAATAATACCAGTTTGTATGAGCGTGAATCTAGCCACCGCGTGCTGCTATCTCAGCAAGCCAATCCCGATGATTTCTCGCTAACGGAGCCTGACAATGCCCATCAAAGTTCTCGTGGTAGATGACTCTGCACTTATCAGGCAGTTATTATCTGAAATTATTAATAATGAAGCTGACATGCTTTTGGTTGGTGCGGCACCCGATGCATTTGTAGCGAAAAAAATGGTGCAAGAGTTTAAGCCTAATGTGATCACCCTTGATATTGAAATGCCCAAGGTAGATGGCTTACGGTTTTTAGAAGTTATGATGAAAGCATGCCCTACACCGGTTGTTATGGTGTCTACGTTAACGGAAAAAGGGGCTGATGCTACACTTCGTTCGTTAGAACTAGGTGCAGTAGATTTTGTACCAAAACCTAAGCTAGGTGTGGCGCAAGGTATGGAAGAGTATCGCTCGGTAATAACGGAAAAAATTAGAATGGCGGCACACTCCACATTAAGTGCACCTACCCAATCACGCGCATCCCAACATGCTGCTATGCGCTACACGGGTAGCGAAAAAGTGATAGGAATGGGCGCGTCTACTGGCGGTACAGAAGCGATTAAAGATGTACTCATGCATTTCCCTAAAAACGCGCCAGCCACTGTTATTACCCAGCATATGCCGCCGGGCTTTACGACAACCTACGCCCGTAGGCTAAACAGCCTGTGTGAAATAGAGGTAAGTGAAGCGAAAGGCGGTGAGCGTCTGTTACCGGGGCATGCTTATTTAGCGCCGGGTGATAAGCACTTGGTTGTTGAACGCAGTGGCGCAGATTATCGTATTGCCTTATCTGATGCCCCAAGAGAATCGGGCCACAAACCTTCGGTAGACGTGCTTTTTAATTCACTAGCGGCTAATGCTGGGGCAAATGCTGTAGGGGTGTTGCTAACCGGTATGGGACGTGACGGCGCTAACGGTTTATTGCAAATGAAACAACAAGGCGCCACTACCTTCTGCCAAGATGAAAAAAGCTGTGTTGTGTTTGGTATGCCCAAGGTGGCAATAGAATTAAATGCGGCCAGCTACGTTACACCGCTAGTTTCGCTAGCAGATGCTATACTCGATACGTTAGAGTCGATTGGCGTGGGTACACGGCTTTAATTAGATTTTGTTTAATCTATGTTGTCGCTAAGTTTTCCACTTGGCTTGTTAGCTGATTTAATTGATGTTTTAATAAAGCGGATTTGTTGTCACGATAACATTGCTGTTACAGGAAGCTGTTACTGTAACCTCAACTAAGGAAGGGTTCTCGTGAAAGCTCACACCAGGTCGATAACAAGATAAGAAACATTAGCAACACCTCTAAAATCATGAGCAATACGAATACATGATGAGGTAAACAAAAGGCATGGGACGTTGCGGTATACCTCAATTTATTATCATTAGGTATAATTCGTAACACCTAAAAATAAGATCATAATTGCTATAGTTTCAACACAATCAGGGTATCGGATAGCCTTGTCTCTATCTAAATAAATGAGCTTGAACTATATCAGGCCGTTGGGGAATCGTATGAAACAGCAAGCTATAATCGCATCAGTCGCATTATTAATTTCTTCTGCAGCCTTAGCAAATGGCGGGTTTCAGCCAACCGCTAAAGCGTGCGTGAATGTGGGTAAAGAAATTTCACGAGTTAGTGGTGAAATGGATGCAGCGAAATCGGGTATTCAAAAGTCTTGGTTAAAGCGTCAGTTGGGTGCGCTAGAAACTAAGCGTTCAAACTGTTCGAGTTACGGGTTTAAAGGCAGACAATTAGTGGCTAAAACTGATAACTAAAGCCTGCTACACTTTATATACCAAGGGTGCTTTATGCGCCCTTTTTCATTTCTTGCTCAAGCCCAGTTAAACTTTCTACGTTCAAGTCGGGTGCAAGCCCCAACGGATACATCATTTTGCCAGGTCTGTTTACAAACGTGGTTTGCATACCTATGGCCTTTGCACCACTCACATCCCACCCATGTGCCGCTACCATCATGGCATCTTTTGGCTCAACGCCAACTTCTTTGCACGCCCAGCGATACGCATCGGGGTAAGGCTTATATGTTTTAATTTTTTCTGTACTAAGTACATGGGTAAAGCACTCAACGATACCTGCAAATTCCAGTTGCGTTTTTAGCCCTTCAATAGAGGAGTTGGATAGCGCCACCAACGGCACGTTTAATGACTGAAGCTTTGAAAGTGTCGGCTTCACATCATCATGCGCTGGAAGCTTGGTAACGTGGCTCTTTATGGCGTTGAGGGCTTCATCTTCAGATACGCTAAAACCTTTACTATGCGCCACCATCACCAAGGCAGCTGCCCCAATGTTGATAAAATCATGAAATTGGTTAGAAGCTATATCGACAAGCGAGTGATGCAAAAGGTTGGCGAACCACAAATCGACTAAATCTTCATTGCCACCGAGTAATGGCGCTAAACCATGCTTCATTTCTGCCATATCAAGCAAGGTTTCGTTAATATCGAAAAAAATCGCTTTAGGTGGTGTCATAGTAGTAACTCCCTTTATTATTGCGCTTTCGCGCGACGTCTAAGCACATCTATACGCTTATCTAGGGGCGGGTGGCTCATAAATAATTCTGAAAATGCCGACTTACCCGAAATGCCAAAGGCCATCATGGTGCCATCTAACTGACTTTCACTGTTCGATTTTAAGCGCGTTAACGCCGCTATCATTTTTTGTCTGCCCGCTAATTTGGCTGAGCCTGCATCGGCCCGGTATTCACGTTGACGGGAAAACCACATCACAATAATGCTAGCCAAAATACCAAACAGCATTTCAAGTACAAACACAATGCCGTAATAAGCAAAGCCCCCTAAAGCGCCGCCTCCGCTATTGTTGCCACGGGTGGCGTTAGAAATAGCGCCTGCAATAACCCGTGCTAAGAAGATAACAAAGGTGTTCACTACTCCTTGAATTAACGTAAGGGTAACCATGTCGCCATTGGCAATGTGAGATACTTCGTGGGCAAGCACCGCTTCCGCTTCATCTTCGCTCATACCATTTAATAAGCCACTGCTTACGGCAACTAAGGCATTGTTCTTATTCATACCGGTTGCAAAGGCGTTTATTTCAGGTGAGTCGTAAATTGCTACCTCTGGCATGCCAATACCCGCCTTTTTAGCTTGGGCAGATACCATATTAATTAACCAGTGTTCAGTTGGGGTGGTGGGGTTATCAATCACCTGGGCACCCGTGCTTCGTTTGGCAATCCATTTCGACATGGCTAATGAAATAAGCGCACCGCCAAAACCAAATACCGCAGAGAAAACTAATAGCCCAGTAATACTGCGGTTATCAATACCAAAAGCAGCAAACACAATATTCAGCACAATACCTAGCACTAACACTACGGCTAAGTTGGTAACAAGGAATAAGAAAACCCGTTTCATATAATGTCTCAACAATAAGGTAAAAGGTTAAGGTAAAAGTTATGGCAAAGCGTTATGGTAAAGTGCCCAGCAAAAGAGCCAGTACAATAACTATATTATGGTGGCGAAATATGGCGCTTCAAAGAGGGGGTAATAAAAAAGCCGATGAAATGATCACCGGCTTTGGATTGGTAGCTTATAGTCTGTTAATTAAAAGAACAGGTAAGACACGCTAAGCTTCATGCTTCTTGGCATAATGTAGCGGCCGTTAGGTGAATCAGGGTTTCTAGGATCGCCCTCGGTAATGCCTTGTTCGTCTGTTAGGTTGTCGATAGACAATTGAACGCGAAGAGCATCGGTAGGCTCAAGTGTCATGCCCACATCAACTTTTTCATACCCTTCTAACACTACCGTATTTTCGTTATCGCCAAAGCGGTCGTCTACGGCCGATAAAGTACCGTATACTGTGGCATACATATCGCCCACGTCGAAACCGTAGCTTGGGGTCATACGTACTTGCCAACCAGGCTGACGCTGCGCTTCATTACCTTCATTGGTTGCACTAGCCGTAATTTCGGTTTCTTGTAGCGTTGCATTTACGCTAAGTGAGAAACCTGAGTCATGGTTGTACTTTCCGTCAAACTCGATACCGTATGCTTCATTCGTTAAAATTTCAGCTGGTGCACCTGGCAGGCGAACAAAGGTATCGCCTTTTACTTCGTTAGCAAACGCCGTAGCGAAAAACTGAATATTGTCATTCATGTATTTATAGCCAAGCTCGCCTTGGGTAACTTCTTTAATTAAGTCGTTGCCGCCAGTGTACGCTCCCCAGTTATCACGAAAGTCATCGAAATAAGGCATTTTGTAGCCACGGTTCATACGTACGAACACGCCGCTAAAGTCATTAAGCGCGTAGTTAGCCCCTAACGTCCACGAGGTTTTGTTTTCGTCATACTCTAAGGCTTTATTTATTACGCCATCTAAGCCTTCATCAACTGAGTAGCTTACTTCATGGTTCTCACGGCGAAGCCCAAAGTCGATGCTTAAGTCTTCAGTGGCGTACCAGTTGCTGGTGGCGTACAGTGCAAATGTGCTGGCATCGCCTACCGAGTTTATATCGTAGCTCCAGCCACAGCCTTCAGCACTGCTATTACATGCAATTCCGTCTAGCATTTCGCCGCCAGGCACTAATGCATAGTAAGCTTGGTTACCAATGCTCCACCAGTCTTCTGCTTTGGTGGTTGCGCTATAAATACCCAAAGAGGTATCGAAGTTGTCCCACGATTTAGATACGGCTAAGTCGTTAGTGAAAGACTCAACGTCTTTCAGTACTACCCAACGGCCAATTTGTTGAATAGGGGTGTCGCCATCGTAGGTGTTTCCAGTAACTGCACCCGTTGCGCTTTCTCCGTTATCAGCAACTTCAGCCACGGTTATAGCTGAACCATCTGGCACTAAACCAAAGGTGTTTGCTGCGCCTTTAGTTAGGTTGAATCGGTCAACTAAATGCCAGCCGCCGCCTAATTCAAGCTTTAAGCTACCACCACTCACATGACCATCCCAGCCGCGACCGTCGCCAAAGTCGAATGACTCAGAGGTAGCATTGTCTGGACCGAAGTTGATGGTGGCTTGACGGTTCAACGGGCCTATTTGCGTATAGTTTGCATCAATGCCATCTACGTTTAACGGCGTAGGCAAATACCAAGTGCCATGATCGTCAGTTTGGCGTGTATAAAGGTTTAGCTCACCTTTATCAAAAATTTTGGTTAGATTAACAGTGAATTGGTTGCCCTCTTCAGAGCTAAACCCAGCATCGCGAATACCATCAGAGCTTTTTACGTAACCGCCTACCATGTAGTAAAGGTCGTCGGCTAGTGCACCGCTAAGTACAAGATCAACGCGATTCAAACCATAATCTGATACTGTGTATTTCACACTGGCTTCAGTATCTTCACCGCCGCGTTTTAAGCGAAAGTTGGTGGTTAAACCGGGTTGGCCGTTACTCACTACCGGGTTAGGACCACCCCGTAAGCCTTCAACCATTTCAATGGTGTCATCAATTCTAAACATCTGAGAGTTTTCTAAGAACGATAAGGTTGAAGCTGGGTAAATAGGCGAACCTTCCAGTGAAATAGTAAGGAAAGGTGCATCACCACCACCTGGGAACCCTCGAACAAATACATTCGCGCCTGACTCACCGCCAGAGCTTTCTACCCAAACACCTGGTATGGCTTTGAATAAATCGGCAGTAGATTTTGGTGCTAGTTTTTCAATGTCGCTGGCATCAATATTCGTAACAGCGAAGCTTGCATCAATTTTTCTTATCCCTGCGCCGCCTGGCGTTCCACTTACTACAATAACTTCAGTATTTTCTGCAGTAGCTTGTTTTGTTTCTTCTTGTGCAAAGGCTGTTTGGGTTAACGCTAAAGAAATTGCAGTGGCTAGCATTCCTTTTGTGAACAACGTTTTCATGGTGTGTGCTCCTGAAAATAATTTTTGGGCGTTGTTAACCGAATGCGTGAAACAGGTTAAAAAATTGTCACTCGCTTCGGGAATGAGCAACAAAATAGATCCGTTTGCAAACGATTGCAACAGTAAAATACAATCGATTGCAAAATAATTGTATAAGCATGTTAACATTTGTTTGCAAAGTGGTTTGGTGCTGAGTTGGGATGAGTAGAAGTAAATAACCTGAGATTCAGAGACTTATACCATCGCACGCAGAGCATAGGCTTTTTGTGTATTTCTAGGTATAGTTTGAAAAAAGAGAGAGCTAAATAACTTGAGTTCAGAAACAAAATTAACGTTGGCTAAGCTGGCAAAGCTTGCAGGGGTTTCAACCTCTACAGCATCTAGAGCGCTTAAAGATAACCCGCTGATAAAGCAGGAAACGCGAAACAAAGTGCAGGCATTGGCAAAAGAATACAATTACAGTGTAAATGCCGCTGCAAGTAGGCTACGTACGCAGAAAACTCATGTTATTGCGGTAATTCTCAACCTTATCGATCATACCGAGCAAAGCACCACAGACCCCTTTTTACTGAAACTGGTTGGTGAACTGAACCAAGCGTTGAATGCCAAGGGCTACGAGTTATTGCTATCAAATTCCTTTATGGCGTCTGACGACTGGGCCAACTACTTCATTCATAGTCAGCGCGCTGATGGAATGATTGTAATCGGGCAAGGGAAGTCGACTAAGAAAATTGACCGCGCCGCTGAAGCTGGTGTACCCCTTGTGGTGTGGGGCGATCCAAAAAGCGAGGCTCGCTATCCCATAGTCGGTGGTGATAATTATCAAGGTGGTTTTGAAGCCGCCACCCACTTGCTGCAAAAAGGCGCTAAACGCGTGTTGTTTTTAGGTGATGCAGAGCATGCCGAGATGCAAGAGCGTTATAGAGGCTACTTGCAAGCGCATCAAGACGCTAATATTCCAGTGAGTGAAGACTGCACTTGCACTATCGATATAACCTCAAAAGCGGCGTACGAGTATATAAATCAAAGAGTAAAAGCGAACGGCTTAGATTTCGACGGTATCGTGTGTTCAAGCGACATGGTAGCGCTTGGTGCACTTAAAGCGTTGAAAGAGCGCTACGTGGGTATTCCTAGCGATGTAGGCATTGTGGGCTACGATGATATTTCGCTAGCTGAACTTATGCATCCGGCGTTAACAACCGTGCGTCAAAACACCCAACAAGCCGCGTCGGCCATGGTAGAGCAACTACTTCTCCAATTTGAAGGCAAAGAAACCGCTAGTTATGTGGTAGATACCCAATTGGTGGTTCGTCGTTCAAGTAAACACGATTAACGCGGTCATAAATAAGCACCACTTAACAAATAACAAGTCAATGCAAACGTTTGCATTTTTGTTTTTATCCGTCTACACTCCGGCTTAATTTAGTTAACAGAGTGTTTACACATGTCCAGATTGTTGATTATCGCTGCGATAGCCGTAAGCTATTATGTGTTTGCCATACTGCTAAACAGTGTGGGCACCGTTATTTTGCAATCGATAAACAGTTTCGATGTGTCGAAACCAGAAGCCAGCACCCTAGAAGGGTTTAAAGACTTATCCATTGCGCTGGTATCCTTTCTTGTGGCTAGCTTTATTCCTCGTATTGGCTACAAGGTTTCAATGCTATTCGGCCTTATTCTGGTGGCTACGCTTTGCGCTATTACGCCTAGTATTGGCAACTTTTGGGTTATAAAACTCTTGTTCGCAGGCATAGGCACAGCCTTTGCGTTAGTAAAAGTGTCGGTGTACGCCATTATTGGCCAACTCTCTTCCAACACCAAAACGCATAGCTCTCTAATGAATCTGTCTCTTATACACATCTGACGCTGCCGACGAAGAGGAT
>OJEM01000486.1_pt1 | contig 9135 bp, 8 predicted proteins | sample 1593651 | NCBI WGS metagenome assembly OJEM01 (sample SAMN05416819, study PRJEB24817) | seawater metagenome | isolation source: Sea water | place: Canada:Atlantic | collected 2013-07
TCTACACTATCCTCTTCGTCGGCAGCGTCAGATGTGTATAAGAGACAGATGCACATCTAGTTTTACGCGCTTATCGCCATAGTCATGCTCGATAAGTATTAACGGCTCGCTAGATAGCACGTCTATGCCAATTTCTTCAGCAAGCTCTCGCGTTAGTGCATCAGTAACCGTTTCTCCACTTTCCACTTTTCCGCCCGGAAATTCCCATTTCCCGCCTTGGTGAGCGTCTTTGGCACGAAGGGTAGTGAAAATGTTACTACCGCGGGCAACTACGCCCACGGCTACGTGTACTAGCTTCATTAATTCAGCTTACCGTGACACTGCTTATACTTCTTGCCAGAACCACACGGACACGGATCGTTACGGCCGACTTTAGGGCCATTTCTCACTGCGGTGCGCGGCGTATTGCTCGCTTCTTCTGGTTGCGTTTCAGAAGCATCTTGATGCTCAAAGTTCTTAGGAACATCGTCGGCTTGACGACGCTGCTCTTCCACTTTTTGCACGTCTTCTTCTGCTTGTACTTTCACGCGAGCAAGAATAGTGATCACTTCAACCTTTAGGGTCTCAAGCATTTGTGAGAATAGCGCGAAGGACTCTCGCTTATACTCTTGCTTTGGATTCTTCTGAGCATAGCCACGCAAGTGAATGCCCTGACGAAGATGATCCATAGCCGCCAAATGCTCTTTCCAGTGGCTGTCTAGGTTTTGTAGCATGACTGCTTTTTCAAACTGACGTAACACGTCAGCCCCTACTACTTTTTCTTTCTCTGTGTAAGCGCCTACTACTTCACCGTGAATGCGTTCACGAAGCTTCTCTTCATAAAGCTTGTCGTCGTTTTCTAACCATGACTGCACCGGTAAATCCACAGCGAAGTCTGCCTTCAAGCGCTCTTCTAGGCCTTTTACATCCCACATTTCTTCAAGAGACTGCGGTGGAATGTATTCGTCTACAACGCTCGTAATAACGTCTTCACGGATAGCAGAAATCGTTTCGCTGATATCGCCTTCATCGAGTAGTTCGTTACGCTGCTCGTAAATGACTTTACGCTGATCGTTAGCCACGTCATCGTATTCAAGAAGCTGTTTACGGGTGTCGAAGTTACGACCTTCCACTTTGCGCTGTGCATTTTCAATAGCGCGGGTCACCCAAGGGTGTTCAATGGCTTCGCCACGCTCCATGCCTAAACGCTTCATCATATTGCCCATTTTTTCAGAGGCAAATATGCGCATAAGTGCGTCGTCTAACGATAGATAGAAACGGCTTGAACCAGGGTCACCCTGACGGCCTGAACGTCCACGAAGCTGATTATCGATACGACGAGATTCATGACGCTCAGTACCAATGATGTGTAAACCACCAGCAGCGAGTACTTCGTCGTGTCTTATTTTCCACTCTGCTTTGATCTTCTCAACCTGAGCGTCGGTAGGATTTTCAATATTTTCAATCTCAGCCTGCCAGTTACCGCCCAATACAATATCGGTACCACGACCAGCCATGTTAGTCGCAATAGTTACGGCACCGGTTTTACCCGCTTGTGCCACAATGTCTGCTTCATGCTCGTGAAATTTGGCATTCAGTACTTTGTGCGGAATTTTCGCCTTTTTCAGAATACGCGAGATAAGCTCAGAGTTTTCAATCGATACCGTACCTACCAGAGTAGGCTGCCCACGTTTCACGCAGTCTTTTATATCTTCTACTATCGCTTCGTATTTTTCTTCAGCAGTTAAGTAGATAAGGTCAGCCATGTCTTTGCGCTGCATTGGCTTGTTGGTGGGAATAACCACGGTTTCTAAGCCATAGATATGCTGAAATTCAAACGCTTCTGTATCTGCCGTACCTGTCATACCCGCCAGCTTGTTATAAATGCGGAAGTAGTTCTGGAAAGTGATTGATGCAAGCGTTTGGTTTTCGTTTTGAATGCGTACACCTTCTTTCGCCTCTACGGCTTGGTGTAAACCTTCAGACCAGCGACGTCCTTCCATTGTTCTACCAGTATGCTCATCAACAATGACAATCTGATCGTCTTTAACAATGTAATCTACGTCTTTCGTAAATAGCTTATGGGCACGCAGTGCAGCATTAATATGATGCAGTAATGAGATATTGCCTGCAGCGAATAGAGATTCCCCCTCTGGAAGCACGCCTTCTTCCTGAAGAATTTCTTCTACGTGAAGCTGCCCACGTTCAGTTAAGTGAATCTGTTTGGCTTTAAGGTCAATGGTGTAATCGCCATCACCTTCTTGGCCTTCTTCATCTTCCTTTTCTTGCTGTACAAGTTGAGGAATAAGCACGTTTATTCTGCGATAGAGTTCTGAGCTATCTTCAGCTTGACCAGAGATGATCAAAGGCGTCCGAGCTTCATCAATTAAAATTGAATCAACCTCATCCACTACTGCGTAGTTTAGAGGACGCTGTACTCTGTCTTGGGGGCTAAACGCCATGTTGTCGCGTAGGTAATCAAAACCGAATTCGTTGTTCGTACCGTAGGTCACATCGGCCTGGTAGGCTTGACGCTTCTCTTCAGAGGACATCCCTGGAATGTTACAACCGACTTCCATGCCCAAGAAGTTAAACAGTTGATTACTCCACTGCGCATCACGTTTGGCAAGATAGTCGTTCACAGTAATAACGTGAACACCTTTACCCGATAATGCATTTAAATAGGTAGGCAAGGTTGCAGTTAGTGTTTTACCTTCACCAGTACGCATCTCTGAAATGTTACCTTGATGCAGTACCTGACCGCCCAACATTTGCACGTCAAAGTGACGCATGCCGTATACGCGTTTACTGGCTTCTCGCACTGTCGCAAACGCTTCATTTAGCAACGCATCCAGGGTTTCGCCCTTTTCAATGCGCGCTTTAAATTCGTCAGTTTTTGCTTTTAGCGCCTCATCAGAAAGCTTTTCATACTCTGCTTCCAGTGCATTGATGGCATCTACGTTTTTACGTAATTTTTTTAATAGACGGTCGTTTCTACTTCCGAATACTTTTCTAAGGATGCTTGAAAACATTAGCTTTTTTATTCCACTACTTGTCGAGACGCCATACCAAAGGTACAGCAAAAATTAATTGTATAAGACTGAAGCCACAATGTGACATTGCCTTGCGATTTTCACATAAAATGCGGTTTGTAGTGCGTAAACACTGCTTAAAAATGCACTTTATATTGACGCAGGAATTACCCTACTTACCTGGCTGCTACCTTTATCTTTTTCTTACGTAAGGTAGAGGATCGACTTGTTTTCCGTTTCTTATTACTTCGTAGTGAACATGAGCGCCAGTCGAACGACCGGTATTGCCCATTTTAGCGATAGGTTGCCCCTTGGTAACCACATCACCGATGGAAACAGACAGTGTGTCGTTGTGCCCATAGCGGGTAACGAATCCATCTCCATGATCAATTTCTACTAGTTGGCCATAACCATAGCGATCACCTGCCCAGGTAACAATACCTGCAGCTGTTGTCACTACGTCTACACCCGCCTCTCCAGCAAAATCTAGCCCTTTGTGCATAGCTGATTCGCCAGTAAACGGGTCGGCCCGCATACCGTAATAAGATGACAACCATCCCGACGCAATCGGACGACCAGATAATCGACTCTGCTCTTGGATATGGTGACCCCGAACCAAACTTTCAAGCATAGCTAGCTGTTGCGATTTCAAATCGAGTGATTGCTCTAGCTTGGCTATCTCATTGAGGATGGGGTCGTCTTGGATGTTGTCTGGTATCGATACCGGTACGAAAGCGTCCAGGTCAGCCGCTGACATACCTAATTCTGTTGCAATTTGTTTGCCTTGCTCGTCAAGAATGGTTGCTTGTGCCGAGAGTTCGGCCACACGTGAGAGCAGTGCTTTTAATTTCGTTGTGGTTTGATTTTTTAGCGCGTCAATGTCTTCTCTAGCGCCATCGACTTGTGATTGAGCTAAGCGAACCCGAGCAACGTCTTCAGGAACAGACTCTGTTGAACGGCTCGACACCAGCATAAAAATAGATGTGAGCACAGTTGCGCTCACAAGCGTACGGACACTGATACTGTGCCGATAGCGTGTATTTTTACCTGCTAGTGTAATTGTTAACTTCATACCACAAAACGGAATTGGACTTCACACTCGAACGTATTCTTTGCGCACTAGGCTAACTTCCCAGGGCTTTATTATTAATGTCGAGACGGAATTCTGTAAATTATCGGCTTACTTTATCATTTATTGAAACGATTGCCACGTGAAAAAAAACCGCCAAGTTGGCGGCTTTTTCAAATTATGCTAATACGGGTTGTGCGTAGCGTATTGGCGCGGACTCCTGAGAGTCATACGTCACGAACTCCCAACAATCTTGTTGTGCTAGTAGGGCATTCAGCAGCTTATTATTCAAACCATGACCGGTTTTATACGCTCTCAGTTCGCCGATCAAGCTGTTGCCGCCAAGATACAAATCACCGATAGCATCCAAAATCTTATGCTTTAGGAATTCATCGTCGTAGCGTAAACCTTCAGGGTTTAACACGCGAAACTCGTCAAGAGCCACGGCATTTTCCATGCTGCCACCTAATGCCAGATTATTCGCATTCATATACTCAAGATCGCGCATAAAACCAAATGTGCGCGCTCTGCTAACTTCGTTAACATAAGAGCATGAATCGAAATCCATCACCATGTGTTGGCGGGTTTCGCTAATAACTGGGTGGTCAAAGTCGATTTTGAAATCTACACGGAAGCCGTCATAAGGAACCAGCTCAGCCCATTTGTCTTCATCTTCTACGCGCACCGGTTTCTTTATACGGATAAACTGCTTAGGTGCATTTAATTCTTCAATACCCGCCGTTTGAAGCAGAAATACAAACGGACTTGCACTTCCATCCATGATTGGCAGTTCGTTACTGTCAACTTCAACGATGATATTGTCGATGCCTAAGCCAGCAAGAGCAGAAGCAAGATGCTCAACGGTCTGAATTGTCACACCGTCTTCGTTATTTAAACACGTGCACAGCATGGTGTTCCCTACCGCATCGGCGCGAGAAGGAATATCAACATGAGGGATAAGGTCAACACGCCTAAACACGATTCCCGTGTTCGCAGGCGCAGGCCGGAGAGTCATCGTGACCTTTTCCCCTTTATGAAGCCCAATGCCGGTTTCTTGAACCGGATGCTTGATTGTACGTTGTCTAATCATTTGCTTATGCTTTTACCTTTTAAAAAAGCGGGCGCGAATTATAGTGAGTTATTACTCACATGTCAAAAAACACACAAATTGTGGAATTTCTCCCACTGCTTTGCCTGAGCAAAAATACTGAATAACTTGCTTTCATAAACCTTGAGGTAGTCTAAAAAGCACCTCGTACTCGCTCGCAGTTTATTCAACCAGTGCCTGTTTCACTCTAAGCTTAAGACTCTAACCATAATGCTTTAACCATAACAGTCTAGCCATAACACTCTAGCCATAAGAGAATGACAGCATTACTCAGACCACAGCAAAACCAAAAGATTCCCCGTAGTTTCCTGACGTTTTTTCGCAGACTTTTTTCAAATGTCTCGAAACTGCCAGGCAGTAGGTTAGTCTGCCTGCTTACGCAAAAACGCAGGAATATCTAAATATTCCAAATCATTGTCAGGCTGTGCACTGTCTTCTGCTTTTAATGCTTGGTTGCCTTCGGTACCACCAACAGAGGAGCGTGATTCGGTAGTATTGCTATTACTTCCGTACTCTTTAGCAGGCTGAGTTAAGCGAGAACCTTCAGTACTGACCAACGAAATATCAGCCTTACGCTCTGCACCAATACCTGTGGCAACAACAGTGACACGTAGCTCGTCCGTCATTTCCATATCAATAACGGTACCAACAACAACAGTAGCGTTTTCAGATGCAAATGCTTTAACTGCATTACCCACAGTTTCAAACTCGTCGATAGCAAAGTCAGGGCCCGCTGTAATGTTAACAAGAATGCCTCGCGCACCTGATAAATCGATATCTTCAAGCAGTGGACTCGCAATAGCGGACTCAGCTGCTTCTTCAGCACGGTCTGGACCGCTTGCTGCGCCGCTACCCATCATGGCTTTACCCATTTCAGACATAACAGTTCTTACGTCGGCGAAATCCACATTGATCAAACCAGGGCGCGTGATCAGCTCTGCAATGCCTTGAACCGCACCGCGTAATACATCGTTCGCCGCGCTAAATGCTTGAAGAAGCGGCGTGCCAGGACCCATTACTTTAAGAAGCTTTTCGTTAGGAATAGTGATCAATGAGTCAACGTTGTTCGCTAGCTCAACAATACCTTGCTCAGCAAAAGAGGTACGTTTCTTCCCTTCGAATGGAAATGGTTTGGTTACCACGGCCACTGTAAGAATACCCATTTCACGGGCTATCTTTGCCACCTCTGGCGCAGCTCCGGTTCCAGTACCACCACCCATACCAGCGGTAATGAAAACCATATCGGCCCCATCTAACGCTTGGCGAATAGTTTCTCTGTCTTCTTGCGCTGCATCTCTACCGATATTTGGATCGGCGCCTGCGCCTAACCCTTTTGTGACACTTGAGCCAATTTGCAGCGTAATATCTGCATTTGAACTACGAAGTACCTGTGCATCAGTATTCACAGCGATAAACTCTACGCCTTCAATGCTTTGAGACACCATGTGCTCAACTGCATTACCGCCGCCACCGCCTACACCGATGACTTTGATTACGGCTTCTTCGCCGTGACTATCCATTAATTCGAACATACTTACTCTCCGGTTGTACGTCTTTAAAACACTGCACTAGGTCACGTTGTTGACTAATAGCATCCTGCTAGTCTTAATGCCTTTACTGCAGCGCCCCCTAAAAAATTAAAATTCACCTTTGAACCAGCTTTGCACTCGATGAAACAAACTTTCGCTCGATTTCTGCGTACTGGAATTCTTATTATCAGTTTGTACTTTGCCGTATTGCAGTAAACCTACTACAGTTGCAAATCCGGCATCATCAACATATTCGGCTAAGCCTTTTACATTGATAGGTTTGCCCACGCGAACGGGCATCTGGAAAAGTTCTTCGGCAAATTCAACAGCACCTTCCATCTTCGCGGTGCCTCCTGTAAGCACAAGGCCCGCAGCAATTTGCTCTTCCAGACCACTGGCACGAATTTCATCATGTACCAGTTCAAAAAGTTCTTGATAGCGAGGCTCAATGACCTCCGCTAATGTATGACGAGACATGACTCTGGCAGGGCGTCCACCCACGCTAGGCACTTCAATGCTGTCTTCCATACTCACCATATCTTTTAGTGCACACGCGTAGTTGATTTTAATCTCTTCCGCATTGCTGATAGGTGTTCTAAATATTTTCGCTATGTCGCTCGTAATCTGATTGCCAGCAACAGGTATTACTGCAGTGTGACGAATTGCGCCATCAGTGTAAATAACCATATCCATGGTGCCGCCACCTATATCAACCACACAGACGCCTAATTCGCGCTCATCGTCAGTGAGTACTGCATAACTTGAGGCCAGTGCAGAGAAAATAAGCTGGTCTGCGTTTAGTTCGCAGCGCTCTACACACTTCACCATATTTTTAGCCATATCGTCTGCACAAGTAATGATGTGTGCATCGGCCTCCATACGCACCCCTGACATACCAATGGGGTTTTTAATCCCCTCTTGCACATCAATAGTAAACTCTTGTGGCAACACGTGAAGTAAGCGTCTTTCAGCTGCTATTGGCACACTGCGCGCCGCGTGAATAACGTTGTCCACGTCTTCTTGTGTCACTTCTTGATTGTTAATTGGCACCATGCCGTTTTCGTTTTGGCATTTAACATGACGTCCTGAGATAGACATAAACACCGACGAAACACGACAATCTGCCATTAATTCCATTTCATTAACAGCACGTTGTACTGATTTTACCACTAAATTCAGATCGTTAACGCCACCTTTATCCATGCCTTTCGATGCATGAGTGCCCACACCAACAATACTGATTTGATCATCATCTAGTACTTCGCCCACCACGGCCTTAACTTGGCTGGTGCCGATATCTAGTCCTACAATCAAATTGCGTTCCGCAGGTTTTGACATGGTTTTCTTAACTCTCTTTGTTTGTCGTGTTGCTGCTGTCGTTTTCATTCCAACCAACAGCGACACCAGTGTCATAGCGAAGGTCGACGTAACGTACAGCCTTCTCTTGTTGCGCTAACAGTGGATACACATCGATAAAGCGCTGTAGCCTATCGATAAAATCCTGGCGCCCTAAATTCAATCTAATGCCATTTTCTAGCTGTACCTGCCAAGCAAATCGCTCGCTGAGTGACAGTTCATCAATAGCCATATTGGTAGTGCCTATCAGTGCATGCATGCTATTAAAGCCTTCTAGCGCCGTTTTCTCACTACCACCGGGACCATACAGCCGCGGCAAATCAATCTCAACGCCTTCATCATTAAAGGTGTCGCCGTACGGATTAAGCAGTAAGTCTTCGTTCCACTTTGCAACGGCTTGCTGCTCAACCAAATAAATCTTCAGCGTATTCGGCCACTTTTTGCGAACCGACGCGCGGTATACCCATGACTGTGCTTCAACTAACTCAAACACGTCATTAACATCCAAAGCAAAAAAACTGCCGGGCTGCGCCTTTCTAATCAATCTTTCAAGCTTAGTGATATCGATATGCTGGTAATCCCCAGAAAAATCGATAACTTGTACTGGCATTTGTTGTTCATCATGCAAGTACTGATTGGCTTTCATGCCGCCAAACACCACACCCGATATCACCAACAGCAAAAAGAGTACGCCAGCCCACATTGTGCGCCTATTGTTCTTCGGCGCTTTAGATTTTGAACCTGCGCCCGACTCATCAGCGGCTTTAGTCATTCGCGCGGCTTTTGTCATTAGCAATGTTAGAAACGCTATCGAAGCTCGTTGATAAAATGCTTAACACCAACTCATCGAAGCTCAGCCCTGCCACTTTTGCTGCCTTTGGCACTAAGCTTTTTTCAGTCATACCGGGCACCGTATTCGCTTCTAGCAAATAAAACTGGCGCTGGTTGTCCTGCATCACGTCTACTCTTCCCCAGCCGCTTCCTGAAATAGCGTCAAAAGCGCGAGATGCTAGTGCTGTCTCTTATACACATCTCCGAGCCCACGAGACCAGAGAGGATCTC
>OJEM01000489.1_pt1 | contig 9125 bp, 7 predicted proteins | sample 1593651 | NCBI WGS metagenome assembly OJEM01 (sample SAMN05416819, study PRJEB24817) | seawater metagenome | isolation source: Sea water | place: Canada:Atlantic | collected 2013-07
TTCGTCGGCAGCGTCAGATGTGTATAAGAGACAGGTACTGAATTGGACTTTGCTAAAGAAGGTCTCAATGAAGGGTTCCAGTTTAATAACCCTAACGCAAACGGCGAATGCGGCTGCGGTGAGAGTTTCAACGTATAAAGACAATACGTGGCTTAAAGAAGCAGGCTAACAAGCCTGCTTTTTATTAGCTAACGCTAACGTATATCACGATGTAATTCCGCTTCGCGGTTTGCATTAGTATGATCCAACATCAAAAGACGCTAATTGTTATGAATTATTTTGCGCTATTCAACCTAACGCCTTCATTTGAAATCGACAAAGCAGGGCTTGCAGCGACGTATCAGCAATTACAAAAGCTCACTCATCCAGATAAATTTGCTACCGCGAGTGAACGCGACAAACTAATCGCATTGCAAAAAAACGCTCAAGTAAATGATGGATATCAGGTGCTAAAAACACCGCTGAGCCGGGCCGAGCATATGTTAGAGCTGCGTGGTGTAGAATTACAGCACGAGCAAAAAACCATGCAAGACGGCGCCTTTTTAATGCAGCAGATGGAATGGCGTGAACAATTAGACGATGCGCAACACGCTGACGATCCTCTCAGTGCACTTGAATCTTTGGATGAAGATGTGGCGGCAGACATTAAGCGTTTGTTGAGCGAGCTTGGTGCATTACTTGAGCAATCTGATGATGAATCAAATGAAAACGCGGCAAACCTGGTACGTAAACTAAAATTTTTATTTAAGTTACGGCACGAAATTGAACTCAAAGAAGACGCATTAAGCGACTTTTGAAATAACTAAACGGTTTTTATAATGGCATTACTCCAAATCGCAGAACCAGGCCTAAGCGCAGCTCCGCATCAGCGTAAGCTTGCTGTGGGTATCGATTTAGGTACAACAAATTCATGTGTCGCAGTTCTAGACGGCGACAAACCACGCGTACTTGAAAACGCGGAAGGCGATCGTACAACGCCATCAATCATTGCATATACAAATGACGGCGAAACGCTTGTTGGTCAATCAGCGAAGCGTCAGGCAGTAACTAACCCTGAAAATACCGTATTCGCTATCAAGCGTTTAATTGGTCGTCGCTTTAAAGATAAAGAAGTACAGCGCGACATCGACATCATGCCTTACAAAATCGTAGAGGCTGATAACGGTGACGCATGGGTAGAAGCGAAAGGCGAGAAAATGGCGCCTCCTCAGATTTCTGCTGAAGTACTTAAGAAAATGAAAAAGACCGCTGAAGACTATCTTGGCGAAGAAGTGACAGGCGCGGTTATCACTGTACCTGCATACTTTAACGATTCTCAGCGCCAAGCAACTAAAGACGCCGGTCGTATTGCTGGTCTTGAAGTTAAGCGTATTATCAACGAGCCAACTGCTGCTGCTCTTGCCTACGGCATGGACAAAAAGCAAGGCGATAACATCGTTGCCGTATACGACTTAGGTGGTGGTACATTCGATATCTCTATCATCGAAATTGATGAAGTAGATGGCGAGCACACATTTGAAGTACTCGCGACGAACGGTGACACCCACCTAGGTGGTGAAGATTTCGATAACCGTGTTATCAACTATCTTGTTGACGAGTTTAAGAAAGATCAAGGCATCGACCTTCGCAAAGATCCGCTTGCTATGCAGCGTCTTAAAGAAGCCGGTGAGAAAGCGAAAATTGAACTTTCATCTTCACAACAAACAGAGGTTAACCTGCCTTACATCACTGCTGATGGTTCAGGTCCTAAGCATTTAGCGATTAAACTTACTCGCTCTAAGCTAGAGTCTCTTGTTGAAGAGCTAGTTAAAAACTCGCTTGGTCCACTTAAGCAAGCGATTGCTGATTCAGACCTTTCTGTAGGTGAAATCAACGATATCATCTTGGTTGGTGGTCAAACTCGTATGCCTTTGGTTCAAAAGTATGTAACTGAATTCTTCGGCAAAGAGCCACGTAAAGACGTTAACCCTGATGAAGCTGTTGCTGTAGGCGCGGCAATTCAAGGTGGTGTTCTTTCTGGTGATGTTAAAGATGTATTGCTTCTAGACGTTACTCCACTGTCTCTTGGTATTGAAACCATGGGCGGTGTAATGACGGCGCTAATTGAGAAGAACACGACTATTCCAACGAAGAAGTCACAAACGTTCTCTACAGCAGAAGACAATCAGTCTGCGGTAACAGTACACGTACTACAGGGCGAGCGTAAGCAATCAAGCGGCAACAAGTCTCTTGGTCAGTTCAACCTTGAGGGTATTCGTCCAGCGTCACGCGGTGTACCGCAAATCGAAGTAACCTTCGACCTAGATGCCGACGGTATCCTACACGTATCAGCGAAAGACAAAGATACGGGTAAAGAGCAGAAGATTACTATCAAAGCGTCTTCAGGTCTAAGCGATGATGAAGTAGAAAAAATGGTAGCAGATGCTGAAGCGAACAAAGAAGCTGATAAGAAGTTCGAAGAACTCATTCAGGCGCGCAACCAAGCTGACGGCATGATCCACGCGACTCGTAAGCAAATGGAAGAAGTTGGCGATGCATTAAGTGCAGAAGACAAAGCGCCAATTGAAGAAGCATTAAGCGCGCTGGAAACTGCGACCAAAGGCGAAGACAAAGCTGAAATTGAAGCGAAAACGCAGGAACTTATCCAAGCGTCTAGCAAGTTGATGGAAGCTGCGCAAGCGCAACAAGGTGGAGCAGCCGGTGCACAAGAAGGCGCTGAGCCAGAAGCTTCTGCAAAAGGCGACGACGATGTTGTTGACGCTGAGTTTGAAGAAGTAAAAGACGAAGATAAAAAGTAAGCTGTATTGATTAGCCCGGCGCGCCGGGCTGTTTAGCAGTTCAGGCGCATCAGGATTTTCTTGCTGCGCCTTTGTTGTGTAAATGACTTGTCGTTAGCGTATGAGCAGCGCAGGTGATTTTCACAACAGTCAGATGTAGATTTGACAGGCAATTTACATGGCTTGTCGACAATAAGTAGGGTAAGTAAACGATATGTCGAAACGTGACTACTACGAAGTGCTTGGAGTAGATAAAAGTGCTGGCGAACGCGAAATTAAAAAAGCGTACAAAAAGCTAGCGATGAAATATCACCCAGACCGTACTGAGGGTGACAAAGCACTTGAAGTAAAGTTTAAGGAAATTCAAGAAGCTTACGAGATTCTGTCAGATTCACAGAAACGTGCTGCTTACGATCAATATGGTCACGCAGGCGTTGACCCTAACCGCGGTGGTGGTGGCTACGGCGGCGGTGCAGATTTCGGCGATATCTTTGGTGATGTGTTCGGCGATATCTTTGGTGGCGGCGGTCGAGGCGGTCGTCAATCTCGCGCTCGTCAAGGTTCAGACCTTCGATACAACCTTGAACTATCGCTAGAAGAAGCGGTTCGCGGAAAGAGCGTTGATATTCGTGTTCCTGCATTAGCAGAATGTGAAGTGTGCGATGGCTCTGGCGCTAAAAATGGTTCTACACCAAAAACTTGTCCAACGTGTCACGGCAACGGCCAAGTGCAAATGCGTCAAGGATTCTTCGCGGTTCAACAAACCTGTCCTACCTGTTCGGGTAAAGGCAAAATTATTGAAGATCCGTGTAACAGCTGTCACGGGCATGGTCGCAAAGAAAAAACAAAAACCCTTAATGTTAAAATACCAGCAGGCGTAGATACGGGTGACCGAATTCGATTGTCAGGTGAGGGTGAAGCCGGTGAAAACGGCGCGCCAGCAGGCGATTTATATGTTCAAGTACATATTCGCGACCACGAAATTTTTGAGCGTGATGGCAACAACTTGTACTGCGAAGTACCGCTAAGCTTTACCACCGCAGCCCTTGGTGGTGAGTTGGAAGTTCCTACCCTCGACGGTAAAGTGAAGCTGAAGATAAGCCCTGAAACTCAGACTGGTCGTATGTTCCGCCTACGCAGCAAAGGCGTTAAGTCGGTGCGTACCGGCGCGCTTGGCGACTTAATGTGTAAGGTTGTGGTAGAAACACCAGTGAACCTTTCATCTAAGCAGAAAGAGCTATTGCGCGAGCTTGAAGAGTCGATGGGTAAAGCGTCAAGCAAGCATAGCCCTAAAGCTCAAGGCTTCTTTGATGGCGTCAAAAAGTTCTTTGACGATCTAACTAATTAAATTAGTTAGCTTTTTAGGTGTTAAGTTACTGCCGTAATGCTGGTGAAATTACACACCTCATCATGTTTAAAGGCTTAATGAAATAGCCAAAAAACATAGCACGGAAAGATAGCTCAGAAACATAACGATTAAATGCCAGTTAGCCATTCTAACTGGCATTTTTTTGTCTGTAGCCACTGTCTATCTAGGTCAATTTGGCCTAATCAACTCCTCAATTCATACCTTTTGTCCTTACTTTCCTATATTCAATAATTCCCGTTTTTTTGCGGCGCTGATTATTAAGTGGTTGAATTTAATTGATAAATTTCACATTTAAGGCTGGGTGATAATTTTTGGCTTCAACTAAAGTATAGGTTTGAATACTTATATATTGTTCAACATGTTTTTGTTTTTGCGAAGGTGGCGTTTAATACAACTCAAGCAACGACGAGTGAGTTGCAAAAACATTAAACCATTAACCACAGGAACTTTAACCATGTTGAAAATAGTTAAAACCTCTATCATCATCGCAGCATCTACACTTGCTTTCTCTAACGCAGCACAAGCAGACGGCATCAACGATGCACTAGCTAACATCTGTACTATCGTACAGGCTGACGACAAAGGTGAGCTTCGTAAAAAGATGCGTAGTGTACAGTCAGATTACCGTTTGAAACTTCGCGATTATTATGCAGGTGTTTCATGTAACGGACAAAGTCTTATCCGCACAGCGGTAACGAGTAACGCGGTTGAAGTAGGCACGTTATTGGTTAAGAAAATGCCTAGCAAAGACCTTCAGGCGCCAGAAGCAGACGGCAAAACACTTCAAGCGTGGATTGCTGAGCAAGGTTTACAAGACTCACCCATTTCGGCAGAGCTAAACGGTAGAATTTAATCTTCAACCACACTGAATTCATTGCACAACGCTAATAAGCGGTGTGATCACCATTTCAACATGGTAGCGGCATTACGCCGCACTAGAGGCCCCTTTAATGGGGCCTTGCCTTTTTCACTTGCCAACAATTCTCTAACTCTTCGTTTTGATATTTCTTGTATTGCATAATCCTCAATTTTGCGCATAAACTTTGTTTGCTTCCAACATGCGCTTGGCATGTTCCTAGTTTGTTTCGCCCTATTTTTAGCTATTATCACTTGCGCTTTGAACGGCTCTTCGTCACGATAAATAGGGCCTGCTGGAAACAGCGGGGTCAACAGGCCTTATAAAAATCACCACTGATACCGCAGTGTATAGAAAGCAAATCTCATAGTGTTAAAAAGGGAACAGGCATGAAACATATAAATAAAGCAATAATCGCAGCCACAGCTTGCATGGCATTTCCAAGTGTTGCGTTTTCTACTAACGCTTTAGCCGTGGAAGTAAAGCCAGCAATGTCGGCAAAGCATGCAAAAGCGGCAACACAATATCGCCAATCAATTTTTCAACTAGTGAAAAGCAATATGGGGCCACTAGGTGGCATGGCAAAAGGTGCATTACCGTTTGATGAGTCTGTAATGCAAACTAACGCTGTGCGATTAGAGCAACTTGCTACCATGATGGGCGACTACTTGTCGGTAGATACTCGAGAATACAACGTAGACACTGGCGCAAAAGATGCTATTTGGGAAAATTTCTCAGATGTTGAAACCAAAATTGCCGCGCTAAAAACTGCTTCTCAAGGCCTACAGAGCGCCGTTGAAGATGGCGATAAAAGTGCATATAGAAATGCCATTGGTAAAATTGGCGCAAGCTGTAAGTCATGTCACGATGACTATAAAAAAGACTAAGTCATTTCATCAAAAGCGAACTCGTTTTTTTGAAAAGCTGGTAGCGGTGCTGCCGGCTTTTTTTTTGATTATTAAACAAAAGCTTAACTTATGTAAGCCTGAAGTCTTATAAGCATTCACGACTATACTGACGTAGTGTAACTACAAACTCTACAACGGATTTGGTTATGAACTACAAAGAAGAATATACAGCCTCAACAACCTCTCCTGAACGCTTTTGGTTAGAAAAAGCTCGCGATATAGAATGGTTTAAAGCGCCTGAAACAGCACTATCTGGCTCAGCAAACGGTTACCAAACGTGGTTCGAAGGCGGGCAGCTCAATACCAGTTACCTTGCGCTTGATCACCATGTTAATGCGGGGAGGGGAGACAAAGCCGCTCTTATCTACGACTCTCCGGTTACCAATACCACGCGAACCTATAGCTACAGTGAATTGCTACAGGAAGTGGCTACTTTTGCAGGCGCGCTTCAAGACCTAGGGGTAGCTAAGGGAGAGCGAGTAATAATTTATATGCCCATGATCCCACAAGCCACTATCGCCATGCTTGCCTGTGCTCGCTTAGGTGCTATTCATTCGGTGGTATTTGGTGGCTTTGCAGCAAATGAATTAGCGGTACGTATAGATGACGCTACACCCTCGTTTATCGTTACTGCGTCTTGCGGCATTGAGGGAACAAAGCTGCTCCCTTATAAACCGTTGGTAGACAGTGCCATTGAGCTTGCCTCTCACAAGCCCAATGGCTGCGTGGTTCTTCAACGGCCACAGCTGCACGCCGAACTCGATTCTACCTTCGATTATGATTGGCATGCTTTAATAAAAACGTGTTCGCCCGTCCCTGCAGTTAAGGTAGACGCAACAGATCCTCTCTACATCCTTTATACGTCTGGCACAACCGGCAAACCCAAAGGTGTAGTACGAGACAATGGTGGTCACGCCGTAGCTCTTTATTATTCTATGGGAGCACTTTACGGTATTGATGAAAACGATGTGTTTTGGGCAGCTTCCGATGTAGGCTGGGTAGTTGGGCATTCTTATATCGTTTATGGACCACTGATAAAAGGTGCTACCTCGGTAATGTATGAGGGTAAACCTGTAGGCACGCCCGATGCAGGGGCATTTTGGAGTATGGTAGAGCGGCATAAAATTAATATTTTATTTGGCGCACCTACCGCTTTTAGAGCTATTCGAAAAGAAGATCCAGAAGGCGAGTTTATCAAACAGTATGACCTTTCCAGCCTGCGAACGATATTTATGGCCGGGGAGCGTTTAGACCCTCCTACGTATTATTGGACGCTAGAGAAAACCAATAAGCCGGTAGTGGATCATTGGTGGCAAACTGAAACGGGATGGCCCATTTGCTCAAACCCAATGGGAATAGAACCAATGCAGACTAAGCCTGGTTCCTCAAGTGTTCCCACGCCAGGCTTCAACGTAAAAGTGCTCAATGGTATTGATAGTAAATCAACACCCGGACAAAAAGGCTCTATTGCCATTCAACTGCCGCTGCCTCCAGGGTGTTTGTCTACTATTTGGCAAGACCACTCTCGGCTAGTCAATGGTTATCTAAGAGAGTTTGAGGGCTACTACAGCACGGGTGACAACGGCTATATCGATGAAGACGGTTACGTGTTTATTATGGGGCGAACCGACGATGTTATCAATGTAGCTGGCCATAGACTTTCTACAGGGGAAATGGAAGAAGTACTTGCTGCACACCCTGCAATAGCTGAATGCAGCGTTATCGGGGTCAACAACGCACTAAAAGGGCAACTCCCAGTGGGGTTAGTTTTGTTAAAAGACGGCGTTGATATTAATGAGGCAGACTTAGAAAAAGAACTGGTTGCTTCGGTAAGAAGCAGCATTGGTCCCGTTGCCTGTTTTAAACGCGCCATTGTTGTTAAGCGTCTGCCAAAAACTAGGTCAGGCAAAATCCTGCGTAAATTATTGCGACAAATAGCTGCAGACGAACCTGTGTCAGTTCCCTCAACCATAGACGACCCGAGCAGCGTTGCTGAAATTGCCACGTTAATGCGTGATAAAGGGCTCGTAGAAGCTGCCGAGGTATAGGGTATAATAATGACGGGCTGGCACTAAAGATAGGCTAGTAATAATACTGGGCGGCAGGGGCCGAGGGTGGTAATACTTCAACCACAACATACACACACGCAGCAGCGACAAGGGCGATGATAATTGCCTTGCCTAATTGAGAGTGTGTTATGCCCTGAGCTTCGCCGTAGTATTGCGCTTCATCTTCAGGCAGAGGCTTTTTACCGCTTATCATTGGCGGCACCAGCTTTTGTCGTTTGTAGAAACCGTAAAATACACTAGCGCCAATGTGCAGCATAATTACATACACCAGTGTATCGAATGACAAATGGTGCAGTGTATTCATGATTGATAAGACATCGTCTTTCGCCATGCTTCGCAAAGGTCCATCAAGAAATATGTCGTCAGTCATAAACAGTCCTGAAACGGCTTGCACCAGCACAAGTGCTATCATAACCACCACAAACCAGCCGCCTAATGGATTGTGTCCAACGGATGGCAAGCTGTCCCTATCAAAGAAAGTCTTTACATACGCAAACACAGCCCCAGGGCCTTTTACGAATTGGCTAAATTTGGCGTATCTTGGGCCAAATATCCCCCAAAGCAGCCTGAATATAATCAGACCCAACGTAAAATAACCAATATAGAAATGCCACTGCACGGCATCGTCAAGTAACTCCGCGGTCACGTATTGAGCCAAAATACTCAGCACCAATAGCCAGTGAAACAGTCGAGTGGGCAAATCCCAGATAAGCCTTTTTTTCATAAGAGGTGTTCTTTTATGTTTAGGTAGATAAGAGGGCGCTTTTCTGTATCGTATCGACTCTGCGCTTAAAATTCGAGTTTGAACTGATAAAAATAACAATGTGGGCGAGGCTGATAAACATTATGACCTGCAATGCAGCCTTCTATGTAAGCTCTATGCGATCGTCTATATGTACTGTTAACGATGATATCACCTCAATTAATCTAACAATCGCATTGCATTAGTGAATGCATTTGGCAGAATGTGAACAAGTTTAGAATTATTTAAAAGATTAAACATGAAAGTAGGACTATTTGGCGCGAATGGGCGCATGGGTAGGGTGTTAATTGAAGCCCTCGACCTAAGTGAAAATGCAGACCTAAGTGTCGCTACAGTAAGAGATGACTCACCTTGGGTGGGTATGAATGTAGGCGAGTTGGCAG
>OJEM01000506.1_pt1 | contig 8924 bp, 5 predicted proteins | sample 1593651 | NCBI WGS metagenome assembly OJEM01 (sample SAMN05416819, study PRJEB24817) | seawater metagenome | isolation source: Sea water | place: Canada:Atlantic | collected 2013-07
AGATCCTCTCTGGTCTCGTGGGCTCGGAGATGTGTATAAGAGACAGGTATAAGCAAAAGAAAATTACCATTGGCACAGACGCCGTTCGTCTCACCCAATCGTAAGCAGCAAGTAATAGGTAGGAAGTATAATGAAAGCACAAGTTTCATGGGATAAAGACCTCACTTTCACCGGTACTACCGACAGTGGGTATAAAACCGTCATGGACGGTAGTGGAAATGCGGTATCACCAATGGAGTCAGTATTATTAGCCGTTGGCGCCTGCTCCAGTATTGATGTGGTAGACATTCTTAAAAAAGGCCGCCACGACATTGAAAGCTGTGAATGTGAACTAGAAGCCGAGCGCGCTGATGACGCCCCTCGCGTGTTTACGAAAATTCATGCCCACTACACAGTGGTAGCTAGCAGCGTGACCGAGAAGGCATTGGCACGTGCAGTACAACTTTCTACTGAAAAATACTGCTCGGTTATGTTGATGCTAACGGGCAACGTGGAGATCACCACCAGCTATACTTTAGTTGAATCTACACACAATTAGGCTAATACACCATCTATTAGTGTAAAGGGCTATCAGTGATTGATAGCCCTTTTTCATTTCACTCAGGAAATAAATACAACCTACTGATTACTAACAAATAAACATCTCCTTACATTTACTGGCATGGTTGCTGCTGTTAGCTGTTATTACTCTAATAATTAACGACAACAATCAGGTATTTGACCATGGACGCTTCGTTTAACTCGCTTCGCACACTGTCCCTTACTGGCGGCATACTCTCTTTATCTTTAATGCTAGGTGCGTGTACCGACGCCGATGCAATAAATCCAACGGAAGACATCGCTGAAGCGGTGATAGCCATACCGGTAGAAGCCGCTACGGTAACCAAGGGGTCAATTAGTTCTACGTATACCACTACCGCTATTTTGGAAGCGAGAGAAGAAGCATTTGTGGTAGCAAGGGCGTCCGGCATAATTGAACAGATAGTGGTAGAAGAAGGTGATTACGTTGAAAAAGGCCAAATTCTCGCGCAATTAGATAAACGCAGATATGAACTTAATCTTGCCAAGGCAAAGGCAGATTTAACCGGTCTTGAGCGCGAGTTAGATAAGGTAAACAAAGTCTATTCAAAAAACCTTATCAGTGTAGATACCTACGACAAACTGACTGCACAATTTGAATCAGCCAAAGCGTCGGTTCATCTTGCTGAACTAGATTTAAAAGAAACCACTATTACCGCCCCTATCAGCGGTTTCATTGCTTCTCGAAACGCCAAAGTAGGTAACCTGACTGAATCTTTCCAGCGAGAGCGCATGTTCCATATTGTGCAACAGCAGAATTTACAAGGCGTGGTGTACTTACCTGAAAACGAATTGCAAAATGTAGCAGTAGGTCAACCCGCCACCCTTATTGTTGCTGCGCTAGGTAATAAATCATTAACAGCATCGGTAGAGCGAATTAGCCCTGTTATTGATGCGGCTACTGGCACATTTAAAGTTACCCTTGCGGTGCCAAATGAAAAACACGTATTAAAAGCGGGTATGTTCACTGACGTAGCCCTTGAGTATGCACTCCACAATAGCGCTACGCTACTTCCTCGACGTGCGCTTATCACTATGGACAACCAACATAGCGTCTTTGTTGTTAAAGACAACATAGCCACAAAAGTCGACATTGTTACGGGCTTTGAACAAAACGGAATGATTGAAGTGTTAAGCGGCTTACAAGCTGAAGAAAAAGTGGTGACTGCTGGCCATCAAAACCTAAAAGACCAAGCCCCTGTAGATGTCGTTAACGGCTAAGCCCGCTATAAAAAGGATATACCATGCGTATTGTTGATATAGCGGTTAAACGCCCGGTTGCCGTGTCTATGTTTACTTTTGCTGTGCTGTTGTTTGGTATGGTCTCATTAGGTCGATTATCGGTAAATTTACTGCCCGACCTCTCCTACCCCACGTTAACCATTAGAACCGATTACACAGGTGCTGCTCCAGGCGAAGTGGAGCAACTTGTTTCTAAACCTATTGAAGAAGCTATTGGCGTAGTAAAAGGAGTAAGGAAAGTAACCTCTACTTCTCGTGCTGGCCAATCAGATGTGGTGATGGCGTTTAGATGGGGTACCGATATGGATTTCGCGAGCTTAGAAGTACGCGAAAAACTTGATGTGCTTCAACTGCCTCTCGACATTGAAAAGCCTCGCCTGTTGCGCTTTAACCCGAGTTTAGATCCGGTGATCAAACTGGGGCTTACAGAAAACGTGGCCACCGGCCAACTGTCTACCTCCCAAATGAAAAGGCTACGGTTATACGGCGAGCAACAAGTAAAGCGGGCTCTCGAATCTGTTGAGGGTGTGGCTGCGGTGCGTGTTGGCGGTGGTCTTGAAAACGAAGTACACATTCTTATCGACCAACGTAAAGCCAGTCAATTATCAATCCCAATTACCCGTATTATCGATCGCATTAAAGCCGAAAATGTCAACGCTGCAGGTGGTCGTATTGAAGGCGATGCCCAAGCGTTCTTGGTGCGTACCCTGAATCAATTTGAGAATTTAACTGAAATTGAGAATCTTTTCATTGGCCGTTTCGAAGGTAGAAATATTCAATTAAAAGATGTGGCTACGGTAGAGAGTGCGTATAAAGATCGCAGTGTGGTAACCCGCTTCAATGGCAGTGAAGGGGTTGAAATTGCGATTTATAAAGAAGGCGATGCAAATGCAGTTGATGTAGCAAAGCAAATAGCCTCTCGTCTTAGTGAAATTGAGAATGACATTCCTTCGAATTACACACTGACGCAAATATACGATCAGAGTGTGTTTATAAAGCAAGCCATCGATAACGTTAAATCTGCAGCAATAATGGGCGGCTTACTTGCCATGTTGGTGCTGTACCTATTTCTTAAAGACTTCTGGACTACAGTCATCATCTCTGTATCTATTCCTGTATCGGTTATTGCCACCTTTAACCTAATGTATGCCAACGATATTAGCCTAAATATGATGAGTTTAGGGGGAATTGCACTGGCCGTGGGTTTGCTTGTCGATAACAGTATTGTGGTATTAGAAAACATCGACCGCCACAAAAAGCGTAGGCAAGCTATGTTAGCAAACAATGCTGATGGTCATATCAGCCAAAGTACTCCTGTTTTGGCTGACGATCCGGCCGCATCAGGCACTAAGGAAGTATCAGGCGCCATTGTCGCTTCTACACTAACCACAATGGCCGTATTTGTGCCGCTTATTTTTGTAGAAGGTATAGCGGGCCAGCTATTTAAAGATCAAGCCCTAACTGTCAGTTTTGCACTCGCCGCTTCGTTAGTGGTAGCCCTTACCCTTATTCCCGCCATGGCGCGAAGAAAGCAAAAAACACAACTTGCCCACGAAGATACTTTTTCATCCCCGGCAAAAGCGCGCCCCACTAGCTTGCTAGGGAAAATTGGCTATGTCATAAAATGGCCTTTTGCAATGATACTTCGCTTTGTGTTCGTATATTTGCCTGCCGCGCTAATTACCTTAGTGATTGGTGCATGGCATATTCTTGCAAAGGGCCTGTCGCTATTGTTTAAGCCCTTAGTGTGGATATTTAATAAGGGCTTTAATGGCCTAGAGAAAATATATCACAGCGCCCTAATGGCTAGCTTGAAGGCCAGAACACTTGTGGTCATGATAGCCTTAGTTTCAGCCGGTGGTGCGCTGCTTCTTGTCCCTAAACTGGGTATGGAGCTTATCCCCACTATGTCGCAAGGTGAATTCTCGGTAGATATTACCCTACCAGCGGGTACCCCCTTAAGCACAACGGATGCAACGTTATCGAACTTATCGGCAGTCGCATCGGCAGATTCAAACGTAGCAAGAACTTACGCTATGTCGGGTACGGGAAGTTTAATTAGTGCCGCGCCTAGCCAAGGTGGCGATCATTGGGGAAGACTCAACATTGTAATGGCCCCTAATGCCAGTTCGAGCGAAGGCAAAAATGCGAGTAGCAATATGGACAAGGTAAAGACCGCTCTGCGCGATGCGCTTAACCGTTACCCCAATGTTCAAGCTACTTTTACTGAGCCAGAACTCTTTACCTTTGCCTCGCCTATTCAAGTTGAAGTAAGTGGCTATGATTTACGCCAACTTCAAACTTATAGCGATAAAATTGCCCATGAATTAAGTACACATGACAATTTCACCGATATCGCTACCAGTATTCGTGAGGGTAACCCAGAACTGAAAATTGAGTTTCATCATGCCAAGCTGTCTCGTTTAGGCCTTGAAGCTGCCACGGTATCGTCTTTAATTGCCGCTAAAATTGGTGGCCGCGTTGCCACACAATACAGCCTTGAAGATAGAAAAGTGGATGTATTGGTTAGAACCAAAGACAGTCAGCGCGACAACATCAATGATGTAAGGGCCATTGTCGTAAACCCTGATTCATCACAGCCTATTCCCCTTGGCGCCGTAGCCGATGTTTACATGAGTGTTGGGCCCAGTGAAATTACGCGCATTGGGCAGCAACGGGTGGCATTAATTTCTGCCAATTTAGCAAAAGGGAAGCTAGATGAGGCTGTTTCATTAGTCAATAAGGTGCTTAACGATACACAGTTACCTTTGTCTATGGATGCCACAGTGACTGGGCAAAGTGAAGATATGCAAGATAGCTTCAGGTCGCTACAATTTGCCTTAGCGCTGGCTATTTTTATGGTGTATTTGGTGATGGCGTCACAATTTGAATCACTTCTACATCCATTGCTTATACTGTTCGCTGTTCCCCTTGCTGGCGCGGGTTCTGTGTACGGACTGTGGCTTACCAATACACCATTGAACGTAGTGGTTTTCATCGGGCTTATTATGTTGTGCGGTATCGTGGTTAACAACGCTATTGTACTTGTTGATCGCATTAACCAGTTACGTGCTAACGGCATGGAAAAAAACGCGGCCATCATCGATGCAGGAAAAACCCGTTTACGCCCCATTGTAATGACAACCCTAACAACGATTTTAGGCTTGATGCCCATGGCCTTTGGCTTAGGTGAAGGCGCTGAAATACGCACACCTATGGCCATTACGGTAATTTTCGGTTTGCTATTTTCTAGCTTACTAACCCTAATACTGCTACCCGTGCTTTACAGCCTTTTCGATAAAAAAGCATCAACCGTGGTAGAAAAAAACCAAGGTTCAGAGGTTTCGGGAGGCACCTATGAAAACGCCTAACGATGATCATAGCAATGGCGCTACGCAACCTAATAAGCCCACTGAAAATGCTATCAATGGTATTGGCGCTGCACTAGCTCGATTTGCATTAAATCGCCCAGTGACTATAGGCATGGTGTTTATCTCCATGTTGTTGTTCGGCGCAGTGTCTGGAAAGTTATTACCACTGGAAAAATTCCCTGGCATTGATATCCCTGAAATGGTGGTTGAGGTGCCCTACCCTGATGCCACGCCAGTTGAAATTGAAACCATGATCACCCGCCCGGTGGAAGAAGCCATCGCCACCATGTCGGGTATTAAACGATTGCGAGCAAGGTCATATGAAAATAAAGCGGAAGTTATCGTTGAATTTGATTGGGATGAAAACCTTAAAGCCAAGAGCGTAGAAGCCAGAGAAAAAATTGACGCTATTCGCCACCTGCTTCCTGCAGATGTAGAACGTGTCATGGTGTACAAATTTAACACCAATGATATGCCGATTTTTCAACTTCGCGTATCGAGCGATCGTGATTTATCTCTCGCGTATGACTTATTAGAGCGCAACTTAAAACGCCCTATTGAACGTGTTGCAGGTGTGTCTAAGGTTGAACTATATGGCACTCTCAAAAGGCAAATTACTATTCGGTTAGACCCGAAATTATTGACCGCCTATCAAATTGATGTCACTGCCTTAGGACAAAAGCTTCAAAACGCCAATTTTTCGTTAACCGCAGGCTACATGTATGACAACGGTGAGAAAATACTGGTTAATCCTGTTGGTGAATTTACCGACATGGCTGATTTCGAAAACATGTGGGTTTCACCCAACGTGCGATTGTCCGACATTGCCACTATCAGCTTTGAATTGCCCGAGCAAAGCGAAGGCCGCCATCTAGATAGATCCTTTGCAGTTGGGTTTAATATATTCAGAGAGTCTGGCAGCAATTTAGTTGAAGTTTCGTCGGCCGTGATGGAAGTAATAGAAGAAGCCAAGTCTGACCCCGCGTTTACGGGTATTAACCTGTTTGTTATGGACGATGTGGCAAAAAGTGTAACCTCGTCGCTGTCTGATTTGTTAAGTGCCGGACTGTTAGGCGCATTACTTTCTATCGTGGTGCTGTATTTATTTTTGCGTCAACTGACGACTACATTAATTGTGGTACTTTCTGTTCCCTTCTCTATTTGCATCACCTTAGGGGTAATGTACTTATTGGGCTACACCCTAAATATTTTGTCCTTAATGGGGTTAATGTTAGCGGTAGGTATGTTGGTTGATAATGCGGTGGTTATTACCGAAAGTATCTTTCAAGAACGTCAACAAGATAACAACATTAGCTCCGCCACTCAGCGTGGGGTTAACAATGTTAGCCTAGCCGTTATTGCAGGAACCGCCACTACGGCCATTGTATTTTTGCCCAATATTGTAGGGGTAAAAATTGACGTCACCATATTTTTAGAGCACGTCGCCATCGCCATTTGTATCTCGCTTTTCGCCTCGTTGTTTATTGCCAAAACTTTGATCCCTTTGCTTACTACAAAAATAGCAATTCCTGAAGCGAAAGAAGACAGCACACCTGGCTATATCACGGGATATGGTCGAATTCTGTCTTGGGTAATGGCAAACCAAGGAAAAACATCACTGATGGCATTAGGTATTTTGCTTTCTACTGCTATTCCTATGCAGGTCGTTACCTCCGACGATGAAGGTAACGATAATCAAGAACGAATTTGGCTTAATTATCATGTTACTCAGAACTACACGCTTGATGAAGTAGAAAAAACAGTGGATAAAATGGAGGCGTTTTTATATGAAAACCAAGAACGTTTTCACATCAAGCAAGTTTATACCTACTTTACACCTGGTCATGCGGTGAGCGGTATAACGTTAAATGACGAGCTTCCAGTTAGTATTGGGGCTATTAAAGAAGATATTCGGGAAAACATGCCTGCCTTCGTTAGAGCTCGCCCATCATTTCAATGGGACAGTGGCAATGGCGGCGGTGTGCGTATTACCTTATTGGGCGAATCTTCAGATACCTTGCTAGAAATATCAGAACGCCTTATTCCTATACTCGCTAATATTGATGGGCTCACCGATGTAAAAGCCGATACTGGCTCTAAACGCGACGAACTTCAGATTCGAATTGATAGAGAAAAAGCGAACCGATTGGGCATTCAAGTGAGTGACGTAGCCCAGCTTGTGGCTACGGCATTAAGAGGCGCGAATTTACGCACATTTCGATATGGTGATGCAGGTGAAGTGAATGTTCAACTTCGCTATGGCAGCGATGTTCAAAAATCGTTGGATGCACTTAAGCATATCAACATTGGGTTTAATCAAGACAGGGCAATCACCCTTGCTATGGTGGCTGACTTCTCGATTGTGCAGCAACTTTCGCAAATTAATCGAAGCTACCGACAAACGGCGTTAGATATCGGCGCAAATTTGGAAGATGATGCCACTATAGAAGAAGCCAAAGAGCGTATTCAACAGGCACTAGCCCATATCGAACTGCCCACGGGTTACCAGTGGACACTAGATGGCAGCTTTTCACGCCAAGATGAGGCCAATGGGGTGATGCAAATGAACATGCTGCTCGCCTTATGCATGATTTATGTGGTGATGGCGGCGCTGTTTGAATCACTCGTGCTGCCTACCTCGGTGATTACGTCGTTACTTTTTTCATTTACCGGCGTCTTTTGGGCCTTTATGGTAACGGGTACATCCATGTCGATAATGGGCATGATTGGCATGCTAATTCTCATGGGTATAGTGGTAAACAACGGGATTGTATTAGTTGATAGAATTAATCAATTGGTTAATGAGGGAATAACCCTATATGACGCCGTTGTGCTGGGCGCACAATCTCGCATTAGACCTATTCTGATGACAGTGGCAACAACCGTACTCGGCCTAGTACCGCTAGCAATGGGTGCAACAAGAATAGGTGGCGACGGTCCGCCTTACTCGCCAATGGCCATTGCCATTATTGGTGGGCTAGTGTTCTCCACCATGACCAGTTTATTTTTGGTACCACTTGCTTATGTGTTACTACTCAAGCTGCGTTTTAATACTCAGCGAATGATAGTGAACGGACAAGCTAGAATAGCTAAACTTATAAAAGTGTGAATAGTGTAGTTGCGATGATTAAGCCATAAATAGTGTAAATACATTACTTACGTAGCGGGTGTTTCTGCTGAATGTACTTAACAGCGCAGGCACCCGCTAACTTAGTAAACGCACAATTAACTACGTGACGTTAGGTATTCGTGAACTGAGTTGGCTTCGCGTTCAGCAGAGAACTTAATTAAGTTAACACCATTACATGTTAAACCGTCTTCTGCAGTTACCATGCGTAATACTTCACGTTGGCTAGCACCAATGCGACCTACGTTACGGGCAAGGCTTGAACGCAATACTTTAATATCATCAAGTACTACCGCTTTACAGAAGCCAGAAAATTGTGTTTCACCTACAAAGCGTACATCTTTTTCTGGGGCAGCGTTAGCATTAACAGCAAAAGCTAGTGCAGCAGTAGCCGCTAAAGTTTTAAGTAATTTCATCATTAGATCCTCAAAGGTTTTGGCAAACTCGTTAAAAGCATTTCAAGGAAGGTATTCCCTGAGTGCCCTTTATTTATGACCTAAAATGGAAATAATTGCTGTTTAAAGATTGTATAAGGCGAGTAAACTAACGGTAAATCAGAATGCTGTCTCTTATACACATCTGACGCTGCCGACGAAGAGGATAGT
>OJEM01000524.1_pt1 | contig 8692 bp, 7 predicted proteins | sample 1593651 | NCBI WGS metagenome assembly OJEM01 (sample SAMN05416819, study PRJEB24817) | seawater metagenome | isolation source: Sea water | place: Canada:Atlantic | collected 2013-07
TACGAGATCCTCTCTGGTCTCGTGGGCTCGGAGATGTGTATAAGAGACAGCATCGCAAATTTTTTAACATTTATTTTCATTTCACAATTCAACGCTACAAAAGCCTACGCTTTCTGCCTTTACAAAACCTCTCCATAAGAATTCGTAAATAATTATTATATATAGCAATTAGTTCTATTTTTAGCGCCAAGCAAAACGATATCAGAATAGTATACTTATACAAAAGTATTACATTTGCTTAATGTTAATGAGGTTAATGATCTGTAAATAAAATGGTGGCGTAATTTTGGTGGTCTCACAACAAATAGAGGAAACAACGATGAGAAGGACTAAGTCGCTACTGGCGTATTCGGTTTTACCCTTATTTTTAGTAGGGTGTAATGATGATGACGATGATTTTGTTGAACAACCTGCCCCTGAATTTGCCAACGTACGTGTAGTGCATGCTGCCTCAGATGCCCCTATGGTAAACATTACGGCGAACGATGCCATTTTGAATAATTTAGAAAACGTAGACTACCAAGTAGCGTCTTCGCGATTTGAAGTTGAGACAGGAACCTACGACATTGGCGTTACAGGTATTCTACCTGGCGATAATGCAGAAGTTTTACAGGCAGACCTTACGTTAGAAGCAGACACAAATTATGACGTGTTTGCAGTGGGCAACGTAGGCGATAGTTCACTGGCATTACTACCTGTTACCAGCACAGAAACAGCAGTAGAAGCAGGTAACGCGCAAGTACAAATTGTTCACGCCGCATCATTAGCGCCTACAGTTGACGTTTACGTTACCGCACCGGGTACTGATATTACCGCAGAGCAACCTCTTGTAACCGCAGAATTCACCGACGCCACAGGCCTTACGCAAGTACCGGCGGGTGATTATCAAATTCGTATCACCCCTGCTGGTGAAACCACGGTTGTTTACGATTCTGGTACGGTAGAGCTTACCGACGGCGCGGACCTACTTATCGCAGCTACAAACAATGTAGGCACTGGAGACTCTCCTGTTACATTGCTGGTCGCTGACGGTGACGGAAGCTTTAAGGTATGGGACGCAGCAACCCCCTCTGACATTCGCGTTGTACACGGCATTAGTGATGCACCGGCTGTAGATGTTATCGCGAACAATGAAGTAGTGTTAGTTGACGGTATTCAATTTCCTCGTACTACAGACTACCTTTCGGTTGCTCCTGGCGACTATTTAATTGACGTGGTAGCAGATGCTGACAACAGCATTGTGGCTGTTGATGATGCCGAACTTACCCTTGAGATTGGTATGTCGTATACCGCCATTGCCAACAACACATTAGCGGCACCGGAATTGGATGTACTTGTAGATGTACCGCGTTCAGTTGCCACTGAAGCAAAAGTACGTATTGTGCATTCTTCGCCAAGCGCGGGTAACGTAGATATTTATGTAACAGCTGACGGTGAGATTGATGCAGTAGACCCAGCGTTTAGCGATATTGCCTATTCTACTGGCGATTTGGCTGAAACAGGTTACGTGAGCTTGGCAGAAGGCGATTACGTGGTAACCGTAACCCCTACTGGTACAAAAACAGCGGCAATTGAAACAGGTGTACTTAGCCTGGAAAATGGTAGCATTTATACTGCCATCGCGTTAGACGGCGATATGGAAGGCGACCTCCCTCAGTTAGCTTTATTAGATGGCTTAGCACCACCGCCACCAGCATTTAATGCAGACATGACGTATAACGTTAGCTTAACCGGTTCACAAGAAGTACCAGCAGTTGACACAATGTCTGAAGCTACGGCCGTGGTTGAAATTGACGAAGACTTACCGGCGTTTAGCGTAAGCGTTGATGTATCGGGTTTAACTGATGTTACAGGTGTGCACGTACACGATGGCGGTTTAGGTATGAACGGACCTGTTGCCTTTCCTCTTACTGATGTGGGTGACGGTACATACGTACTTACACAAACCAATATTTCACCCAGTAATTTAGATGCATTAACTAGCGGTGAATGGTATTTAAATGTGCACACAGAAGCGAACCCTAGCGGTGAAGTTCGTGGACAAATTGTTGCGGACACAACTGCTGTGGTTACATTTCCATTAAGCGGCAACCAGTCTGTTCCAGCGGTAGATACAATGGCTTCAGGCTCTGGCTACGCCCTTTATGATACTACATCAGATTCTGTATACCTTGTTGCTGCAACTACCATAGACAACGCAACCATGGCGCATATTCACAGTGGTTTTGCGGGTGAAAATGGCGGCGTTGTTGTTACGTTAGTAGAAAACGAAATGACTGCCGGCACGTGGATGACAGATGGCTATGTTGAATTAGAAGAAGCCGTAGCATCACAACTGCTTTCTGGTGGACATTATGTGAATGTACACACAGAAGCAAATCCTAGCGGAGAGATTCGCGGTCAAATTACACCAGATAACATTCAGGTGTTTGGTATTGTCGCTACTGGCGATCAGGAAGTGCCAGCGGTTGATACTGCAGCGACTGGCGCTGGTGCATTTACTTTAAACACAACCACAGGCGCGTTGTCAGGTAGTGTTACCATTACCGGTATGACGGCTAACATGGCACACATTCACGAAGGTGAAGCGGGTGCAAACGGTGGTGTGATACTAGGTCTTGAAGGTACGGACGGCGTATGGTCTGTGCCAAGCAGCACTATGCTTGATGCTGACCAAATGATGACCATGCAGGCAGCGGGCTATTACACAAACTTCCACTCAGCTGCATTTCCATCTGGGGAGATCCGCGGTCAGGTGACGCTAGGTTTCGAATAGCAGTGATTTTGAGTAACAGTGGTTTCAAGCAAGCTCAATGAACGGTGATTGGTCACCGTTCAATGCAAATTTATTTGAATTCAAGATTTACGAAATTGCATGAATGAAAAAAGGGGCTTACGCCCCTTTTTTGTATGCGTTGCCTGACTACTAGCTAGCTACTGCGTGTAGCGCATTTCTAAAATCGGCAATAAGGTCGTCGGTATCTTCAATACCCACTGAAATGCGAAGCATGTTGTCTGATACACCCATCTTCTCTCGTTCCTCAGCGGTATTTTCAAAATAAATAGTCGGTGCTACTGGCAACGCCAGTGTTCTATTGTCACCCAAATGCGTGGCGCAAATTACCAGCTCCATTTCGTTTAAAAACGCTACTGGATCGATATTATCCACTAAATTAAAGCTTAAGATGGCACCGTAACCATTACTTAACTGCTCTCGAGCCATAAAGTGCTGTGGATGGTCAGCAAGACCAGGGTAAAAAACCTCACTCACGCTGTGGTGGTTATCGAGAAATGTGGCTAACTTTAACGCGTTCTGCTGACTGCGCTGAAGGCGAAGCCCAAGGGTCTCCATGCCTAATGCAATGGCGGTGGCCGACTCTGGCGCAAGTGTAGCGCCTAAATCTCTCAACCCCTTTTTCTTAATTTGTGTAATTCCCCACTGCGCCTTATCGGCTACCTTGTAAGCGGATTTAATATTGGTGTATTTTTCCCAGTTAAAATGACCGGTATCGGTAACAGCACCTCCAAGCACGTTGCCATGGCCTGCAATGTATTTGGTTAACGAACAAAATATGAGTGACGCCTTATAGTCTTTTGCATAACAAAGCGGAGGCGGTGTCATTGTATTATCAACCATAAAGAGAATGTGCTTCTCTTCACAAAACTGACCTATGGCATGCAAATCTGAAACTTGAGTCACCGGGTTGGCCACGGTTTCACAATAAACCCCTTTGGTATTGGGCTGATATGCTTCTACTACTTGTTCAATATCGGTAACATCGGTGTAGGTGACGTGAATACCAAAATCTTTTAAGGTTTCGAAAAAACTACGGGTATTACCAAAAAGATACTGACTTACAATAAGGTGATCGCCGGCTTTAAGTAGCGCAAACAAGGTGCTGCTAATAGCTGCCATTCCCGTGCTAAAGCAAAGTGTGCCCACTCCCCCTTCTAGCTGATTGAGCATGTTTTGCAACGCAGCCACAGACGGTGAAGAAGAGCGAGAATAAACATGCGCGGCACGTTTACCCTGAAAAGCGTCGATAATGCCTTGAGCATCTTTAAATTCAAACAGCACAGAATTTGATGTACTAGTGTGGACACCGCCGTGCTCTGGCGTGTTTAACATGCGATCGGCATGGACTTGACGGGTAGTGAATCCCTGTTTTGTCACGGGTAAAACTCCGGTAGTAAAGTTACGCGACAACCTCAGAAACCACGAAATAGCAAATCGATGCTGTGCGCATAGAAAAAGCCGTGGTGGTTTTCAAATGGACTATTGAGGCCGTGTTATGCATTTTTCTGGGTATTTTGGGCAAACATTATCATAAAATGTATAGATAGTTTGCATTTGTTCATCAATGTTTTCGACCTTTTGGATCACGGGGCCAAAACGGATTATTTTAGTGCGATAATCTAGCGAAAGCAGCTGAATAGGTATATCAGCCTCTCTCGCAATGTGCAGAAAACCGGTTTTCCAAGGAAAGATTGGGCTTCGCGTACCCTCAGGTGCCAGTGCCAATACTAATTCATCAGCCTGTTTAATCTTATCAACAATACTGGTTACCACCCCGTGAGCCTTACTTCGCTTAATGGGAATGCCGCCCAACTTTTTGATGATGTACCCGAGTGGCTGAACAAAAATGGTATGTTTGCCGAAAAAATTCAATTTTAAACGCAGTGAAAACACCACAAACAACCCAATAAAAAAATCCCAGTTGGTTGTGTGAGGCGCAACCGCCAATATGGCTTTCTTTTGATTAATAAAAGCCCCTTCTACACGCCAACCCCGTTTGGTGAGCACAAAGGTAGCAAATGACGATAACCAGTGCGGCCACTGCCGCGGTATGTGGTCATCTATCTGCAACTCATTGATTTTCAAAATGGTGGTGCTTTTTGTCTCTTTGTCTTTCTTGTTGAGAGTGTTATTGCTATTCATTTTTATTATTCTCATACTGCTCAAGGCGTTAAGAGTAAAGAAAATCAAAACGCAAATCTACGATTAACGGCAAGCGCACAGTAAAGCATACGCTAAAACAACCGGATTGCAGCCCGATAGTACGCACAGACAGACGGTACTGGTATACCGAATAAGGTGTAAATATGTGTATTTTATTTATTGCTCAGCAGAAGCACCCTCGCTACCCGCTTATTATTGCGGCGAATAGAGATGAATTTTATAAAAGGCCAACGGCTCCCGCAGCATTTTGGAACGACAACCCATCCATATTGGCAGGCAGAGATCTTGAAGCAAACGGTACATGGATGGGCGTTACACGAAAGGGGAAAATTGCGGCCATTACTAACGTACGTGCACCATCTGAAGTGCGAACAGACGCGACTTCGCGAGGTGAGTTGGTAACCAACTGGCTGAAAGACGATAACGCACAAGTTACTGGCCATCTCACGGAAAAATTAACAGAGCAATCAACCGATCAGTATTTACAACAGCTCAAAGACACTCGTCACCACTATAATGGCTATAACCTGGTGTTCGGCAGTGAGAGCGCTTTGCATGTTTACAATAACGTGAACAACTCTGTACACCCTATACAGCAGGGTGTGTTTGGCCTTTCAAATGCCGACATTGTTACCCCATGGCCCAAGGTTACCCAAGGTGTAACAAGCTTAAATAAGTACGTATTACAGCACGACACGATAAACACCGAAGATTTGTTTGCGCTATTGCGCAATGAGGACAAAGCAGACGACCAACACCTTCCCAGTACTGGCATTGGTTATGAATGGGAAAAAGCGCTGTCTTCCATTTTTATTAACATACCCAGCTACGGTACGCGAACATCCACTATTTTGCTGGTTGATAGCAACGGCGAGCTCAGCTTTAAAGAACGAACCTTCACAGAAAAGGGAGAAACGACGCAAACGCGAGAATTTTCCTTCAAAATTTAACGGGTTTGTAGAATAAATCTTTCGAGGTTTACAAAATTCGATATTAAATTGAAATATTTTCAACGAATAGGTGTCGTTTTTTCTATCAGCAATGGCATAATGCGTGCCTGCTAGCATTTGCTTTCCATTATTTGCAGACCACTATTTGCACACCAAAGTGAGGACATATCGTGTTTGAAGTATTACCCTATCTTGCCCCAGATCCAATTCTTGGCCTTTCTGCTTCATATAAAGAAGACACCAACCCGAGTAAAATAGACTTGGGTGTTGGCGTATATAAAGATGAGCAAGGTAATACCCCTATTCTTTCGAGTGTGTCAAAAGCACAACAACTATTATTAGAGCGTGAAACCAGTAAAACCTATATTACTCCTCAGGGTAACCAAGGTTTTATCGATGGTATGCTATCGCTATTACTTGGTAAAAACAGCCCAGTACTGATGGCCGATCGCGTTGCTGCCGTTCAGGCTCCAGGTGGCTGTGGTGCCCTTCGCATTCTTTCTGAGCTTTTAGTGCGTTGTAACGACAAAGCAAAAGTATGGGTAAGCGACCCAACATGGGCAAACCATATTCCGCTTATCGGCTCTGCGGGTTTAGAAATAGAAACGTACCCGTACTTCGACAAAGCATCTGCAAGCATTCGCTTTGATGCCATGATGGACACCCTTCGCAACGTAGATAAAGGCGATATAGTGTTACTTCACGGCTGCTGCCACAACCCAACAGGTGCAGACTTAACGAATGCACAATGGGATGAAGTATTAGCCGTTGCTAAAGAACGTGAATTTTTACCGTTTATCGATGTGGCCTATTTGGGCTTTGGTGAAGGGTTAGAAGAAGATGCCTACGGTATGCGCCTTCTTGTTGAAAACCTTCCTGAGGTTATTGTTGCTGCATCGTGCTCTAAAAACTTCGGCTTGTATCGCGAACGTGTTGGCCTAGCCGCAATTGTTACCCAAGACACAGCAACCCGCAAAATCGCGCAGGGACAAATACAGTCTATTGCTCGCGCTATTTACTCAATGCCACCAAGCTACGGCGGCGCACTTGTTGACTTAATTTTATCTGACGAAGCTCTTAATAACGAATGGGTGTCTGAGGTTAACGAAATGCGCGACCGCATGAAAACGTTGCGTGCAATGCTAGTGCAAAACCTTCATGACAACGGCTCACCCAAAGACTTCAGCTTTGTGAACGACCAAAAAGGTATGTTCTCGTTTTTGTGTATCACGCCTGAACAAGTGCGTGAAGTAAGAGAAAAGCACAGCGTATACTTTGTAGATTCAAGCCGCGTAAACATTGCTGGAATCAACAAAAACAATGTTGAAACCTTAGCAAAAGCATTGGTTTCTGTTCTTTAGCCCAAGGCTATTGAAGCATAACCGAGAAAGCTACAGTTTAAGCTAAACGAAAAGCCGCCGCGTTTAATAACGCCGCGGCTTTTTTTGTTCCCTAAAGCCCCCTCGCCCAACAGCTTGACCACTCCACATCTAAATGATGCCTATGTGGATTAGACTCAACACATAGCGCTTTCTGCTTTGAATAGAAAGAAATCAGCGTTAAAAACTTCAAAACGGCGTAAGTAAAGCCTTTCAGAAACATAAATGACCTCAAACATAGTTTTTCTGATAATGCATGAAGTACACCTCTCCCACCTAACACACCATTTTGGTACTTTTAACCCATGAGCAAAAAACACTATTCTAATTTATTATACTATTATGGGTAGTTAGAGGGTAATCTGACAACATTGATAATATTAAAAACCCCATGATGGTGTGTTTAGACAGACCGGTTTGGGGTCTAGTAAATTGTTATGTACCAAGGATAGAGTAGTGGTTTATAAGGTAAAATGGAAGGATCTTGCTAGGCACATTGTCAAGCAACTATTCATTATCGTTTCTGTTGGCTTTACCATCGTGATGTTAATTCGTTTAGTTTCGCTATCTTTCGATATTGATGAAACGTTTAAGCACATTAGCCTTCTTCAACTTCCATTGATGTATCTGGGTATTTTTCTGTTTAGCCTGTTCTTTGGTGTGGCTATTAGCTTTTTGCTTAAATGTTCATATATAACCATCGATAATAATAAGATTAGCGGCAGAAATTATTGGCTGTTTAAACGACAATTCGGTATGGAAGACATCAAAAAGGCATTTCCATTTAATAGCAATGGTATGCCTGTAGTAATTGTCGATGCTGGCAAAAAAGGGCAGATATTTGTACCTGTTCACATCGAACACGCAGATAAGTTGTTTAAACAATTAGATAAGTATGCGTAAGGTACATAACAAACAAATTATGGCACTCGCTGCCGCTCGCTAGGGACGCAAACACGTGCGCGGCTTCGCCATTATTGCACACGTATTTGCGCCCCATATTTGGAAGTTAGAGACCAGTCAGGTATGGGCAAAAAATTTTCTCCGAATCAGTTAGCCTTATATAAGGAAATCGATGAAATCCTGTTTTATAAATGGGATCCAATTGGCATTTCTAGTGAGGATTGGCCTAGAGATGAATATCATGCTTACCTCCCTGTTGTTTTTTCAATGGTTACGAAGGGGCAAACTTCAGAAGATATAGCTAACTATTTAACCTATATATCGACTGAATACATGGGCTTGGAGCCTGCAACAGACATTGATAAAAAAGTAGCTGAACTTGTTGTCGCTGCCAAAAACTCAAAAACATCAAGTAATAGCGAGCATGGCCTCTAACAAGCCACTAAAGGCTCTCGCTTCGCTCGCTGGGACGCTAACACATGGGCTGCGTCACTTCGTTC
>OJEM01000538.1_pt1 | contig 8518 bp, 5 predicted proteins | sample 1593651 | NCBI WGS metagenome assembly OJEM01 (sample SAMN05416819, study PRJEB24817) | seawater metagenome | isolation source: Sea water | place: Canada:Atlantic | collected 2013-07
ATCACGGTCATGGTGCAGTTGGCTGCGCGGATCAAGATCTTATTCTAAAGCCCCCTTCCGGAAAGGGGTGAGGGGATTGTCTGGGATTTGGCAGCCGCCTTCTCACAGTGGGAGCAGATTACGGCCGAGGTGACGTATCTTTGGCTTATTATGGTCTTTTTTTTTTTGCAAGCTCTTAAGCAAAATACTGTAAACTTCAGACCTTTACTTCAGTTCCGCCCTGAGAAAGTCCTCATCAAATATATTCTTCCTACATCTTAGGTGACATTGTTGCTTATAAAGCGCCAATTGCATAATTAAGCCATGAATCAACCACTTTAATCAGCATTTGAATGTCTTATCACTGTAAAGAGTACGCCCGTACCGCTATTACCCCTTGAAGCAAAATCTGGAACGAATATCCTATAGGTAACAAGTATTCCAATAATAAAAACAAGTTGTCACCAACATATCATTCTCCCTGATATATACTGAACACTAGTTCTGGTGCCGCTTTGATCGACATGAGAGGTCGTGAAGTGAAAAAATTACTCACCAACCCAATACTCTACGTAGCAGGCTTAACGGCTTTGCCAATGTGCGCTATGGAAGCAATTTCTGAGCGTGAAATGTCAGAGGTAGCAGGCCAAGCCTTTATTACTATCGATGCTTCTTCATATAGCGATGGCTCCGGCGAGTGGTCTGGTGATTATGAGTTTACGAAAGTGAATCTAGGGTTAGATATTGAAACTCTCCTTACGGTAGATACTTTGAAAGTTGGTGAATTTGATCGTGTTGTTGGTGAGGATGGTACCGTTGCAGCTACTAATGCAGATGGAATTCCAATTACTGATGCTTCAGGTAATTTAGTTGCACATAGTGCAGATTTAATTATTGAAAATTTTGGCTTGGGTCGTGTGACGGACTATCAAGATGCTGTGAACGCTAGTGTGGATGAATTTAAGATTCGGGATCCGTACATCGAATTGGCGTACAAAGTTGAAAGTGGTGTTCGAAAAATCGCAGGTGTTCGTATAGGCTTTTCTGAGGCGCAGGGGTGGTTGTCCGGTGATTTGATATCACTAACAGGGAACTTAAATGGCTATATTGAAGGGCCTGCATCAGTAGTGTACGAGGGAAACTGTCCTGGTGCAGGCTGGCTTCAGTGTACAGAGTTGTGGGCTGCTAGCCTTGTTGGAACTCAGTTAGTCAGCAGTATTGATCTAGTTGATGGAGCTACTGGCACGGAAGGCTATAGTTATGGCGCAGGTGCAGAATACAATGATGATGGTGAACTTCAAAACCCAGATAGTCCATATCTGAACGTTCCGTATTTAAAACGTGCTTCATGGGCGGGGGTGCCTGCTGGTCGCAGCTTTACAGCCCCGGGGGGGCTTCTTGAGGGGCTTATCCCTAGCTTGACTGGTTCAGAGGATTGTATGGTTACAGGGACGCCATCCTGCTTTGCATTAACAAATTTTCAAAGTGTATATATTGGAAATGAAAGTGTAGATTTTGAAAATGGTGGCGGTGCTACAGGTGTGTTCGTTTCTTTGCAGACTTCATCGGTGCCTTGGGAAAATTTTTCTGGTCTAGACGGTTCAGCTCGAGTTTTGACACAGCGTGGGGCATTTTTGAACCTCGCAAAGTTTGAGTCTAACGGACAAACGGCATATCCACTCAATCTTGATTTATTCTCTGCAACGAATGGTGCACCAAGAGTTGCAACCTGTGTCGGCCAGTTAAAGGGGTGTTGATATGAACTTACTTCAAAAAACTTTTTTTGCATCACTTCTGTTTAGTAGTTTTGTATCTGCGGAGATGGTTGCTCTAAATGATAACGAGCTAGGCAATTCTACTGGTGAGGGTTTAGGTTTTGCGCTTGAGAATTTTATGCTTGATTCTGATTCAGCAAAGCTATCTGTCACTGGCATTCAAAGCTCCTCCAATGAAGAAATTAATATAGACTGGACTGGCCTTTATATCATGGGGGAAGGCAGTGAAAATGGTTCTATAGATACGCCTGCAAATATCGGAAGTTACTTGAATCCATATGTAATAAGAACTATTCGTGGGAGTAAAGGGCTTGATCCTTTAAATGATTCTTATAATTCAAGATATGAAAATATTAGTAATGATTTAGCAATTCTTGAACTTGCAACGGATTCGTATGAGTCTGACCTGCAAAATAGTGAGACTTTTGGTATGTTTTCTTACTATCAGGGCTGCGTATGGGGAGAAATAGGGTGCAATAGTAAGGCTGATGTCGGTGCGAATGGCATAGCGGTAGAGGCAATAACTGCCGAGCTGAATGCTCTCACTGGTAGTAGAAACGATATCGCGGCTGCGTACTCTTTGGATATTCCTACTATTAATGCTCGAATAGAAACTCACTACAATACCCAAATTGTCGCTCAAGAAAACGTTATTTTAGAACAGGAGGTTGAATATGATCAGGCCGTACAGGATCTCAATAATCAGTATGATCTATTAAATGACGCATTTGAGTACTTTCTTACATTTAGTCCAGATACTGATTGTGTTGTTGGGCAGAGTTGCAGCTCAGTGGATGGTAACTGCAGTACTTTTGCATGCGGTAACGTAAGACGTGACTACAATGATCAGCTTGATGATTGGGAAGAGCAGCAAGGAGTAAAACAAAATGAATATAATGATGTGATTGCTGCTAGACAAGAGTTGAACACTCGGAAAACTGATCCTAGCCGATTCACTATTGCTGGTGTTTCCTATATTCAAGCCGTGGAGGATATGGATGAATTTAGAGTTCTTTGTGGCTATCAAGATGATTTTGCTTCATGTGCTGATGGGTTGATTGCTCGGAAAGAAACCACTAAAAGTGGTGTGGAGAGTGTATCCATGGCTCTGTTTAATGACGGCGCTCGTAGAAATGGTTTGGATGTCGGATCGTCATTTAAGTTTGAAGTCAATGCTGTGAACTCAGATGGATCGTCAACACCGCGAACAGACTTTATTGATATAAATATGAAGGGTGTGTTCATCGACGGTTCTGCACTAAGGCTATGGTCTGCAACAGATGAAGAGGGTGGTAATGAGGTTAATGGTGAGTTACGAATAAACTTATTTATTAAAGAGTTAGATATCAGTGTGTGTGATCCTATCATTTGTGATAATGATGCCATTGCAAGAGAGGCTTCAACATTGAATTTAGATAATTTGTTTATTAGCTTAAATCTTGGATATGGTGAAATTCAGCCTCTTAGATTGTCAGCAACACCAGATGGTAACTTTGAATTTGAATTAACCAAGCTTAGACCTCAAGGTGACGGTCTAACTGAGTCTGACATGTTAGACCAAGATAAAATGCAAAAATTCTATAATGACTACTACGCTGATGCACCCAAGAGCTTTGTCTCAATAAGTGATGTTCGCATAGGAAGTGGGCCTGAAGCCAGTGTTGGTGGCATTACGGTTGACGGCCTAAGAGCCCAGTATCTTAAAGTAACTAGTCGCGACTTGTAATAAGGAGTTAACCTCATGCACATAATAATTAATAAACAGGTACTAATATTCCTTGGGACCTTCTCTGTGTGTTTGTGCAATGCAGAGTTAGCTGCGATAGATGACGTTGATATGGCAGGTATTTCAGGCCAGGGTGGAGTCTATTTATCCGGTGAATTTTCAATTAATAAAAATGGTGGCCCCTTGTGGACTACTACACTTGATAGTGTTTCCGACAATGACGCCCCTCTTGATGCGTTTGATGAATTCGGTGTTCGAAAAGAATATCGAAACTGCGGTACCGCTACAGACCTTAAAGAATGTGGACTTCGTTTCGCTATAAAATTGAATGAAAATAGTGAGGGCTGGTATGTAATCGACGATCTGTCTGGTGGTATGTCATTTGATGGTTTGACGTTGCGAACAAGAACACTGACGGAAGTTCCTGATTATAATAATGTGGTGTTGAATTCAGATGGGAAGCCAACCCCGGTTATGTACAATTTTTCAGATGAAGGTGAGGCGGATCAAGAAATTCTAGAAATAGGCTTGCCAGGAACCGTAAGCTTTAATGATTTTAGGTTCAAATACGCTGTTGCTAATAACGGTGAGTTTGGCGTTCCTCTCGCTGATGGAACGGCTTTCAAGCAAACAGAAATTTTTGGTGTTGAACTGGAAGGTGCTATTACCCTTCAAGGCAACTTACTGCTGTTTCCGGTGGATTGATTATGAAAAAACTACTATTTCCAGTCAGTGCGATTGCTCTTGCCGTTCATGTTCATAGCGTGGGTGCACTTGAAGCATTAGATGATTCTGCGATGTCCAACGTGTCAGGGCAAGCGGGTATAACTATTGATTTAAATCCCGGTGATGTATCCATAGATGCGCTTGATTACACCCAAGATGGTGTCACTGCGCGGATGACTGATATTTTTATTAATGGTTCTGAGGGTACTTCATCTAAAATTACTCTTGACGTTAATGCTGATGGTGACTTGCTGTTTCGTGATGAGCTTGGGGCTCGTGATTTTTCAGTGGGTGGCGTAGGTATGGTTGGATCGACGGGTAACAGCGGTGACTTCTTTAGTTTACGTGGCGCTACATCGGCATATGACCCCGTTACTGATTACGGTTTAGTTGATCTAAAGATTGGTGATGACGGTAATGGCAACCTTAAGTTAGATGGCTCTCAAGTGGGTCTATTCTTTGATGGCTTACACTTTGGTGATGATGGCTTAGAGTGGATTATTGATGACCTAGCTATGGCTGCTGTGATCAATTACGGCCGATTAGTTGTTGGTGATGGCAGCTTGGACTTCGATTTTGGTGACGAAAATAATCGTGGCTTATCCCTAGTTTATGATGCGAAAGCAATTGGTTTATCAAGTGATCCCAATTTAGCCGTTGGCGATTACGGTGACATAAACAGTGCTGGTTACCTGCTTGGCGATACCTTTGGTTCGCTGCGAGTTGATCTTGATGCTTACGGGACGCTCTCAATTGCGGCAGGTGGCAAAACTGGTCAAGGCATTACTTTTATACCTGCGTTAACCTTGATTAATGATTCAGTTGATCGTCCAGCATTCAAATATACAGAAGATGGTTACGTTATTCTTGCTAAGAATTTTAAGGGTGAATTTAGCACAACATCAGGCTTTATGCTCGATTTTGAGGAAGATGAATCTAATAACCCATACTTAGCTCTTCGCTACAGTGATTTTCAATTTGCTTTCAGCTTGGACGATCTAGTCTTAGGTGAGGAAAATGGTTCTTCATTAGGTAGCTTCAAAGGTCAGGTTTTGTTTGAAGATGATGTGATCGCTGGACATACTAACTACCTACATTTTTACCCAGGTGGCGCAATCGGTAATGGTGTAACCCAGCAAGGTGTGACGGCTAAAATTGGCTGGAATATTGTTTCAGCGGATCCGTTGGCAGACCCTGATGGCGGTGACTTTACTACTCCGGGCAGTTTTGCGGGCAAAACTGCTGCAGAAAGTAATACGTACTTTGCTATGAATGATGATGGCAATTGGGTGTACTTCAACGGCTTCAATGGTTGGGGTGAAGGTACGGTTAGTTTAGATTTAACATCAGCCCCCTCTAGTACGCCTGTTGATTTGTATGAGAACCCATATGTTTACAATCCTCTAACAGGGCAAGGTTCGTTTGATGATAACCGTGGTTATGATCGAGACAATAAAGTAGGTACGTATGATGGTTTGCGAATTGATTTTGTCGATCTGAAAGGTGAGTACAGCTTTTCCGGTGTAACCGTGGGAACTAGTGAAGAAGAGGCTATGGAATCGCCATATATGGGTGGTACTGAGCTGCTGTTAGCTTTGGAAGTATTTCCTTCATACAGTTTTACCCTAAACGGTAACCTTACTATTGCTCCCGGTGGTCGTATCGATAGTGATGGCATTGGAGGAACTCAAGGTCTGACTTTGAATGGCGACTTGCGTGTTACTGAAGGTAATGCCGCTATTACGGTAGATGAATATGGCCGCGGTGTTTGGTTGACTGGTGTGACATATGACCTACACATGCGTGGAGCCTCATTGGATGTCACTGAAGATGGTTTAACCTTCAATAAGGGACTGACTTGGTCAACCATTAAGGTGGGTAACTACAACAGTTCTACCGGTGAAATTGAAGGCGGTATTATTTTTGGTGCCAAGGATGACGGCAAGAACTTAGGTGCATTCACGCTTGAGCGTTTAGAAGATAACACGACCATTTCGGTTGCTTCAGGTGGTGCTGGTCAGGTTTGTGTTGGTGGGTCACTTAATGCTTCAGGCACAAACTGTACGGTTGAAGATGACCCTGAATCTCCAAATTTTGGTGAAATAGTTGGCGACTTTGAAGATCGTGGAGAGCAGGGATTAACTATTAAAGTTAAGGCTAAGTTTGCTGAAGCTATCAAGCCGGGTGAAGCTGGTTATGCAACGCGTGATACTCGTTATGACGGTAAAGGCAACCGCTTCAGCTGGACTCAGCCAAATGGCACAACGCTTACGTTGGACAACTTTAGCACCAGTGATGGTCCTCAAGGCGGTAATGATTATGGTTTGAATATTGACTTGAATCTTGATGTTGCTCGAACGAAGGTTAGAAATGATGCAGGAGAAATTGTAAAACTTGTCAATGGTGAATACGTTGAGCTTGGAGCGAATGAGACTTACCAAGAGTCAGGCCCGCTAGGTTTCGCAGTACTCGGCCGCGTTCACTTCAAACAGTTAAATATCGACGGTCTGAAGTTATCGGCAACACCTGACAGCACACCGCAAACTTTGATCAGTGCTATCACTATACAGAATGCTGATATCCAAGCTAACTTAACAGCAACCCCTATTCGCTAACCTCCTATTGCTGCGATGTTCGATGATGAAGCGTATACTATGCGCTTGAATCATCGGCATCGGAGTTCCTCATGAGCCAGCAAGATCGTCTGGTTATTTTTGACACCACAATGCGCGACGGCGAGCAAAGCCCCGGCGCATCAATGACCAAAGAAGAAAAAGTCCGCATCGGTAAAGCGCTAGAAAAAATGCGCGTTGATGTGATGGAAGCAGGTTTTGCTGCGGCCAGTCCGGGCGATTTCGAATCTATTCAAGCGGTAGCCGCAGCGGTACGTGAAAGTACGGTCTGTAGCTTAGCTCGTGCTGTTGATCGCGATATCGAACAAGCTGCAGCGGCTTTGGCCAAAGCCGAGCGCGCTCGTATCCATACTTTTATCGCGACCTCTCCCATTCATATGAAGTACAAACTTCGTATGGAGCCAAATGCTGTTATCGAACAAGCCGTATATGCGGTTAAAAAAGCACGTGGCTTTGTCAGTGATGTGGAGTTTTCTTGTGAAGACGCGGGTCGTTCCGAGATAGATTTTTTGTGCCGTATTATTGAAGCTGCGATCGATGCTGGTGCATCCACCATCAATATTCCTGATACCGTGGGTTATGCAATACCTGAAGAGTTCGGCAATACCGTCCGTACCTTGTTAGAGCGTATTCCTAACGCGGATAAAGCCATTTTCTCTGTACATTGTCACAATGACTTGGGCCTTGCTGTCGCCAATTCTTTGGCCGCTGTGAGTAATGGTGCTCGTCAGGTGGAATGCACTATCAATGGTCTCGGCGAGCGTGCTGGTAATGCAGCGCTGGAAGAGATTGTTATGGCCACTCGTACGCGCCACGATCTATTCAATATTCATACGGATATTGATACGACTCAAATTGTGCCTACTTCGCGTTTAGTGTCGGGCATCACCGGCTTCCCGGTGCAGCCTAATAAGGCGATTGTGGGTGCTAATGCGTTCGCGCATGAGTCTGGCATCCACCAAGATGGTGTACTGAAGCATCGAGAAACCTACGAAATTATGAAAGCTGAAGATGTTGGTTGGGGAGCCAATAAAATGGTGATGGGTAAGCACTCTGGCCGTGCTGCTTTTCGTAGTCGCTTACAAGAGTTAGGTGTAACGTTCGATACTGACGCTGGCTTAAATGAAGCGTTTGGTCGCTTCAAAGAGCTGGCTGATAAAAAGCATGAAATTTTTGACGAAGACTTACAAGCATTAGTCAGTGAAACTCGCTCTGCATCGGTAGCTGAAAAATACAGCTTGGTTTCTTTAGAAAGCCGCTCAGCGACGGGGGAAACTCCAGTGGCCGAAGTGGTTATTTCTGATGGGACTAAAGAGCATCGTAGCAAATCAGATGGCAGTGGCCCGGTTGATGCTTCTTTCAAAGCCATCGAAGAGACGGTTCAGTCAGGCGCTAATTTATTGCTATATTCTGTGAATGCAATCACAGAGGGGACTGACTCTCAAGGTGAAGTCACTGTGCGACTGGAGTTTGGCGGCCGTATTGTCAATGGCAGTGGGGCGGATACTGATATCGTTGTGGCCTCTGCTAAAGCATATATTCACGCGCTTAATTTATTAGAGTCATCCGCTGACCGCACACACCCTCAAAGCGATGGGGTGTAGACGTTATGCTTGAGCAGCGTCGGGTAGATTACCTAAAGGCGATGGGCATTACTCTATGGATGCCTCGCCAAGCGC